>Ga0182736_1000940_pt1 | contig 34454 bp, 30 predicted proteins | sample eDN5th30CKraftBY_FD_128882 | JGI IMG/M metagenome (GOLD analysis project Ga0182736, IMG submission 128882) | Enriched backyard soil microbial communities from Emeryville, California, USA - eDNA 5th pass 30_C Kraft BY (version 2) (version 2) | ecosystem: Environmental > Terrestrial > Soil >...
GGGCGACCGGCAAGGTGCGGTGGATCAGCGACCTGCCCGCCTGGCGCAAGCCCAAGAAGAAGACCGGCCCGATCCGCTGGCATGGCCCGATCCTGGCCGGCAACAAGCTGACGCTCATCTCCACCGAAGGCGCCCTCGCCTTTGTCGATCCGGCAAACGGCAAGGTGCTGGCCGAACGTGACCTTAAGCGGGGCGTCTCGCTGCCACCCATCGTCGCGGACAACATGCTCTATGTGCTGACCGACGACGGCCGCCTGATCGCCTTTCGCTGATGGCGGGGCCGGGCATGGAAGCGCGCGGGGAAGAACGGGCGACGGACGGACGCAACCCCCGCTCGCTGCCGGTGGTCGCGATCATCGGGCGACCTAATGTAGGGAAATCGACGCTGTTCAACCGGCTGGTCGGCAAACGGCTGGCGCTGGTGGACGACCAGCCCGGCGTGACACGCGACCGACGGGAAGCGGATGCCGAATTGCTCGGCCTCCAGTTCCGCATCGTGGACACAGCCGGCTTTGAGGAGGATGACGCCCAGACGCTGCCCGGCCGGATGCGCGCGCAGACCGAACAGGCCGTGGCGGGCGCGACCGTGGCGCTGTTCATGATCGACGCGCGGGCGGGCCTGACCCCGCTTGACGAGCATATTGCGCGCTGGCTGCGGGCCGGCAACACGCCGGTGGTGCTGCTCGCCAACAAGGCCGAGGGCCGCGCGGCCGAAGCCGGCGTGATGGAAGCCTATGCGCTGGGCTTTGGCGAGCCGGTCGCCTTCTCCGCCAAGCATGGGCAGGGGCTGGCCGATCTGTTTCAGGCGATCCGCCCCCATGTCGAGCGCGAAGACGCGCCGGACGATGAGGCGGCGGCAGGCGACACGGCGGACGATGACCAGGAGCCGGACGATAATGCGCCGCTGAAACTCGCCATTGTCGGCCGGCCCAATGCGGGCAAATCGACGCTCATCAACCGCATTCTGGGCGAAGACCGGCTGATTACCGGCCCGGAAGCCGGCATCACCCGCGACAGCATCGCCATCGACTGGCTGTGGCATGCGCCGGACGGACGCGAGCGGCCGGTGCGGCTGATCGACACGGCCGGCATGCGCAAACGCGCCAAGGTGCAGGACAAGCTGGAGAAGCTCTCCGTCGCCGATGCACTGCATGCGGTGGACTTTGCCGAAGTCGTCGTGCTGCTGCTCGACGCCACGCTGGGGCTGGAAGCGCAGGACCTGCGCATTGCCGACAAGGTGCTGAGCGAAGGCCGCGCGCTCATCATCGCGCTCAATAAATGGGACGTGTCCGAAAATGGATCGGCGCTCTATCAGGGCGTGCGCAAGGCGCTGGACGAAGGGCTGGCGCAGGTGCGCGGCGTGCCCCTGCTCACCGTTTCCGGCGCGACCGGCAAGGGCATTGACGACCTGCTCGGCGCGGCGTTCGAGACGCGTGCGCGCTGGTCCCAGCGCGTGCCGACAAGCATGCTCAACCGCTGGTTCGACGCAGCGCTGGAGGGCAACCCGCCCCCCGCACCGGGCGGCCGGCGGATCAAGATGCGCTACATCACGCAGGCCCGCATCCGCCCGCCGACGTTCATCATCTTCGGCACAAGGCTGGACCAGCTGCCGGAGAGCTACAGCCGCTATCTGGTGAACGGCATCCGCCGCGAGCTGGATTTTTCCGGCGTGCCGATCCGCCTCAACCTGCGCAGCGCGGCCAATCCCTTTGACACGAAGAAAAGCTGACCCGGTCCGCCTCGACGCGCGCGGCCTGAAATGCCCCTGGCCGGTGCTGCGCGCAGCCCGCGCCATGCGGGAGACGGACAATGTGCTGCTGCTCGCCGACGATCCGGTAGCGCTGACCGACGTGCCGGCGCTGGCGCAGGCGCATGGCTGGACGATCGAACTGCGCGAAATGGCCGACCATGCCGAATATCATCTGCACCGGATGGACGAGACGGGCCGTTAAGGCGCTTTTTACGCGCGCCGGGTAAGACTGGCTGGCAGGAACATCAGCGCGGGCCTGACATATCATGTCCCATCATTATGCCGTTCCGCTCGTCAACGACCGCGAGCTGACCGAAGCGCGCGCCGCACTGGGCGCCGCGCTGCCTCGCATCCTGCGCTATTTCGGCGAGGATAGCCCGCGATCCGTCGCCCGGATCGAGGAAGCGCTGGCCGCCGGGGACGCCGCCATGATGGTGCTGCCGGCCCATTTGCTCAAGGGCGAAGCGCGCCAGCTGGGCTGCCGGCGACTCGCCGACATTGCCGAAGCCATCGAGACGACGGCGCAGCGCTGCCTTGAAACTCACGATGTGCCGGGCGACGCGGCAGCGGAAGTCGCCATGTTGCGGGCGTGCCTTGACGCCACCCTTGCCGCGCTTGAGGCACGTGTGCCAGCTACATCCGCGCGCCCGACGGAACGCGCCATAGCCGCCGGGCCAATCGCCCCCGGCGCTGCGCCGGGGGCGCGCGTGCGCCTCTTTGGCCGGCGCACGCGCGACTGAACCGGCCCGCCTCAATCAGTAGCGCTTTGAAACTGCATCATTCCTCGCTATAGTGACGTGCCGGCCGGGCTGTGCCCTTGCCATTCCAGCGGGGAATAGGCAGTAAGGCATACGAATTTATTGCGCGATCGAGTCATGGGAGACACGAAAAAATGGTGCACGGCGCACAAAGCGGGCTGGATGAAATCGTCGCCCGGCACGCTGGCCGCGAGGGCCCGCTGCTGCCCATCCTGCATGATGTCCAGGCCGAATATGGCTATGTGAGCGAAGACGCCAAGCGCCATATCGCCAGCGCGCTGAACCTCTCCCGCGCCGATGTGCATGGCGTCGTCAGCTTCTATCATGATTTCCGGGACGAAAAGGCACACCAGCCCGTGCTCAAGCTGTGCCGGGCGGAAGCCTGTCAGGCGCGCGGGGTCGAGGCGCTGGTGGCCGGCGCGGAAGCGGCGGCCGAGGGCCGGGTGACGATCGAGCCGGTCTATTGCCTCGGCCTGTGCAGCGTCGGCCCTAACGCGATGATCGGCAGCTCCGTGCATGCGCGGCTCGACGGGCCCAAGCTCGACGCACTCATCAAGGGACTTGCATGACATGGTGACGGTTCGCATCTCCGACGACGCGCTGGCGATTGCCTGCGGCGCCGATCAGGTCGCCGCTGCCTTTGCCCGCGCCGGCCATGCGGTGGAGCGCGTCTCCAGCTGGGGCATGCAGTGGCTGGAGCCGCTGGTCGAGATTGACGGCATGGGCTTCGGCCCGGCGACGGCAGACGATGTCGCGGCGATCATCGATGGCAGCTCGCCGCTGGGGATCGGGCGGATCGAGGATCACCCCTTCATCGCCGGGCAGCAGCGCCTCACCTTCGCGCGCGCCGGCAAGACGCGGCCGACCAGCCTTGAGGATTATGCGGCAACCGGCGGCTGGAAGGGCCTGGAACGCGCACGCGCGATTGGCGGGGCGGCGACGATCGAGGAAGTGATCGCATCCGGCCTGCGCGGGCGCGGCGGCGCGGGCTTCCCGACCGGCATCAAATGGCGCACCGTGGCAGGAGCCGCGGCCGCGCAGAAATATATCGTCTGCAATGCCGATGAGGGCGACAGCGCGACCTTTGCCGACCGCATGGTGATGGAAGGCGACCCCTATATGCTCATTGAGGGCATGGCGATCGCCGGGTTCGCGGTGGGCGCGGACAAGGGCTATATCTATGTCCGCTCGGAATATCCCCACGCCATCGCCAAGCTGGAAACGGCGATCAAGGCGAGCGCGCATATCGTTGCGCCGTTCGACGTGGAAGTGCGCGTGGGCGCCGGCGCCTATGTGTGCGGCGAGGAAACATCGCTGCTCAACAGCCTGGAGGGCAAGCGCGGCGAAGTGCGCGCCAAGCCGCCGATCCCGGCGCTGGAAGGGCTGTTTGGCCAGCCGACCATCGTCAACAATGTGCTCAGCCTTGCCGCCGTGCCCTATATCATGGCGGAAGGCGCCAAGGCCTATGCCGATTATGGCATGGGGCGCTCGCGCGGGACGATGCCGATCCAGCTGGCCGGCAATATCAAACATGGCGGGCTGTATGAGACCGCATTCGGCATTTCGCTGGGCGCGCTGGTCAATGAGATTGGCGGAGGCACGCAGAGCGGCCGGCCGATCAAGGCCGTGCAGGTGGGCGGGCCGCTGGGGGCGTATCTCCATCCCGACCAGTTCGAGATTCCATTCGATTATGAGGCCTATGCGGCAGTCGATGCGCTGATCGGCCATGGCGGCATCACCGTGTTCGACGACACCGCCGACATGGCGGGCATGGCGCGCTTCGCCATGGAGTTCTGCGCGGTGGAAAGCTGCGGCAAATGCACGCCCTGCCGGATCGGCTCGATCCGCGGGCGGGAGCTGATCGAGCGCATTCTCGACCGGGCGCCGCGCCGCCGCGACGTGGTGGAAACGCTGCCGCAGATGCACAATGCGAAGACTGCGCCGCGCGCGCTTGAAGACGAGATCGCGCTGCTGGAGGATCTGTGCGAGACGATGAAGTTCGGCTCGCTTTGCGCGCTGGGCGGCTTCACGCCCTATCCGGTGATGAGCGCGCTCAAACATTGGCCGGAGGATTTCGGCGCGGTGCGCACGGCCGAGGCGGCCGAGTGAGCTGTTGCACCGGCCTGCTTGGCGCCGACCGCCGGACAGTGCTGGGCGCGGTGATCGCGGGCGGCAAATCGACACGCTTCGGCAGCGACAAGGCGATGGCGACGCTGCATGGGCGGCCGCTGATCGACCATGTGGCCGATATGCTCGCCGCGCAGACCGCGCAGCTCATCGTTTGCGGACGCGAACATGGCGGCCTGCCCGCCGTCGCCGATATGCCGGCGCCGCATCTGGGGCCGCTGGGTGGAGTCGCCGCCGCGCTGCTGGAAGCGCAGGCGCGTGGCTTCAGCGCGGTGCTGACCGTGCCATGTGACGCGGTGGACCTGCCGGACGATCTCATCGGCCGGCTGTTCCCCTACCCCGCCTACGTCTCCAGCATGCCGGTGATCGGGCTATGGCCCGCCCTTGCGGCGACGGATGCGCTAGCCATATTGAATGGCGAAGGCAGACATTCGATGAAGGCGTTTGCCGCCCGCATCGGCGCGCGCGCCGTGCAATTGCCGCGCGACCCTGTTAATATCAATACCGTTGCAGATCTGGATCGAGTTGAACGCCATGGGCTATGAACCGCAAGCCGATTTCGGCACACCGCCGAGCAAGTCGGACAAGCAAGTCACGCTGACGATTGATGGCCACGCCGTCACCGTGCCGGAAGGTACGACGGTGATGCGCGCCGCGGCGGAGGCTGGCGGCTCCATCCCCAAGCTGTGCGCGACGGACAATATGAAACAGTTCGGCTCCTGCCGTCTGTGCATCGTCGAGATTGATGGCGCGCGCGGCACGCCGGCCAGCTGCACCACGCCGGTGGCGCAGGATATGGTGGTGCGTACCCAGACGCCGCGGCTTGAAAAGCTGCGCCGGGGCGTGATGGAGCTGTATATCTCCGACCATCCGCTCGATTGCCTGACCTGCTCGGCCAATAACGACTGCGAATTGCAGGATCAGGCCGCCGCCGTGGGCCTGCGCGATGTGCGCTACGGCTATACGGGAGAAAATCATCTCGGCCTCGGCACGGATATCTCCAACCCCTATTTCGATTTCGATCCGAGCAAATGCATCGTCTGCTCGCGCTGCGTGCGGGCGTGCGACGAGGTGCAGGGCACCTTCGCGCTGACCATCGAGGGGCGCGGCTTCGGCTCGCAGGTTTCGCCGGGCATGGCGAGCGACAATTTCCTCTCCTCGGAATGCGTCTCCTGCGGCGCCTGCGTGCAGGCCTGCCCGACGGCGACGTTACAGGAGAAATCAGTCAAGGAAATCGGCCTGCCCGAGCGCGCGATCGTGACGACCTGCGCCTATTGCGGCGTGGGCTGCGCCTTCCGCGCCGAGATGCGCGGCGACCAGCTGGTCCGCATGGTGCCCTGGAAGGACGGCAAGGCCAATCACGGCCATAGCTGCGTGAAGGGCCGGTTCGCCTGGGGCTATGCCAATCACAAGGACCGGATCACCAACCCGATGATCCGCAAGTCCATCAATGATCCCTGGCAGGAAGTGAGCTGGGACGAGGCGATCGCCTATACCGCCGCCGAGCTGAAGCGCATCTCCGACAAATATGGCGTGCGTGCGCTCGGCGCGACGACCAGCTCGCGCTGCACCAATGAGGAGACCTTCCTCATGCAGAAGCTGGTGCGCGCCGGCTTCCGCAACAATAATGTCGATACCTGCGCCCGCGTCTGCCACTCGCCGACCGGCTATGGCCTGAGCCAGACGTTCGGCACATCGGCCGGCACGCAGGACTTCGACAGCATTGAGGAATGCGACGTCGTCCTCATCATCGGCGCCAACCCGACGGATGCGCATCCGGTGTTCGGCAGCCGCATCAAGAGCCGGCTGCGCGAGGGCGCCAAGCTCATCGTCATCGACCCGCGCCGCATCGATCTGGTGCGCTCGCCCCATGTCGAGGCGGCCTATCACCTGCCCGTGCAGCCCGGCACCAATGTGGCGGTGCTGACGGCCATGGCGCATGTGATCGTGACCGAGGGCCTCGCGGATGAAGCCTTCATCCGCGAGCGTTGCGACTGGGACGAATATCAGGACTGGGCGCAATTCGTTTCCGGCGAGCGACACAGCCCCGAATATCTGGAAGCGGTGACCCGCGTGCCGGCCGCCGACCTGCGCGCTGCCGCCCGCCTTTACGCCACCGGCGGCAATGGCGGCATCTATTATGGCCTTGGCATCACCGAGCATAGCCAGGGCAGCTCGGCGGTGATGGCCATCGCCAACCTCGCCATGGTGACCGGCAATATCGGCCGCGCCGGCGTGGGCGTGAACCCGCTGCGGGGCCAGAATAACGTGCAGGGCAGTTGCGACATGGGCAGCTTCCCGCATGAGTTTTCCGGCTATCGCCATGTGTCCGATACCGCGACGCGCAAGCTGTTCGAGGATGACTGGGGCGTGAGCCTCGACCCCGATCCGGGTCTGCGCATCAACAATATGCTCGATGCCGCCGTCGATGGCGAATTCCGCGCCATCTATATTCAGGGCGAGGATATTCTCCAGTCCGACCCCAATACCAAACATGTGGCGGCGGGTCTGGAGGCGATGGAATGCGTGATCGTGCAGGATCTGTTCCTCAACGAAACCGCCAATTATGCGCATATTTTCCTGCCCGGATCGACCTTCCTTGAGAAGAATGGCACCTTCACCAATGCCGAGCGGCGCATCCAGCCCGTCCGCCGGGTGATGGAGCCGGCCAATGGCGGCTATGAGGACTGGCAGATCACCCAGTTGATCGCGCAGGCGATGGGGCTGGACTGGACCTATAGCCACGCCAGCGAGATATTGGACGAGATCGCACGGCTGACGCCGACATTCGCCGGCGTCACCTGGGAGCGGCTGGACAAGGAAGGCTCGCTGCAATGGCCGGTCAACGATGCCGCGCCGGATGGCTCGCCAGTCATGCATATCGACCATTTCGTGCGCGGCAAGGGCCGGTTCGTCGTCACCGATTATGTGCCGACCGACGAGCGGGCGGGCCCGCGCTTCCCGCTGCTGCTCACCACGGGACGCATCCTCAGCCAGTATAATGTCGGCGCGCAGACCCGCCGCACGGACAATATGCTCTGGCATGACGAGGATGTGCTGGAAATCCACCCGAGCGACGCGGAAAATCGCGGGCTGGTCACCGGCAGCTGGGTGAAGCTGACCAGCCGCACCGGCGATACCACATTGCGCGCGCTGGTGACCGACCGGGTGGCGCCGGGTGTGGTCTATACCACCTTCCATCACCCCACCACGCAGGCCAATGTCGTCACCACCGACTATTCCGACTGGGCAACCAATTGCCCGGAATATAAGGTGACGGCGGTGCAGGTCGCGCCCTCCAACGGGCGCAGCGACTGGCAGGAGGAGCAGCAGGAGATGGGCGAGCGATCGCGCCGGATCGTCACGGCGGAGGCGGCGGAATGAGCGGCTCCGACACGGTGAGCGGGCTCATCCGGATGGCCAACCAGATCGCCACGAATATGGCGACGATGCGCTTTGCCGATGAGCCGGCGGCGGTGGCCGAGCATATCAAGCGCTATTGGGAACCGCGGATGATCGCGCGGATCAAGGCGGCGGATCATGCGCTGCTCACCCCCCTCGCCCGACAAGCGATCGCCCGACTTGGCGAGGCGGAGGCATCGCAGACGCAGGCCCAGCCATCCAGCTGACCGGCAAATAGCGCCGATGATGGCACCGGATTGTCAGAGGCGGACAGGTTACGCTCGTTCATGGCGGCGGACAAGCGATGATCTTGCGATCTGTGGGCGCTCCGGGATGGCTGCGCTTCAGGCCGGTGCATCATGACCGTAACCGCCCCTTGGCGTCGCCTTATCAAAGATGCCGCCGCCTGGCCGATCCCGTTGCCCCCGGATGGCGAATGGCAGCCCTCCCGCTCGCCGGCGAGAACCGCCTTGCGCCCCGGCTATGACTGACCCGACCCCCTTGTCGTCCGCGCGGCTCACCGCGTTGCGCCCGGACGGGAGCAGCCGGCCGGTGAGCCGCCCCTTTGCGCCCGAAGTGCCGGTTGCGCTCGAATATAACGGCCTTTCCTATGCGGTGATGATGGCCAGCCCTTCCGATCTTGAGGATTTCATCAGCGGCTTTGCACTCACCGAGGGGCTGGCAAGCGCGATCGATGATGTGAGCGGCATCGATATCGCACAGACCGACAAGGGCTGGATCGCCCGCGCGACGATCGCCTCGCTTGCCGTCGAACGGCTGCTGGAACGGGTGCGCACGCGCGTGGCGGAATCGAGCTGCGGCCTGTGCGGCATCGACAATCTGGAAGCCGTCGCCAAGCCCCTGCCCCCGGTCGCGGCGCATGAGGCCATCGCGCCCGCCGCCATCTTCACCGCGCTGGCGGCGCTACGCGATCATCAACCGGGCAACCGGGCGACGGGCGGCATGCATGCGGCGGCATTTGTGGACCGGCAAGGGACAATCCTGTGTGTGCGGGAGGATGTCGGCCGGCACAATGCGCTGGACAAGCTGATCGGGGCGCTTGCCCGCAGCGGCACGGCGGTCGCCCGTGGCTTCATTCTTTCGACGGCGCGGTGCAGCTACGAAATTGTCGAAAAAGCGGTGCGGGCCGGCGCGACGACGCTGGCGACCATCTCCGTTCCCACCAGTATGGCGGCGGCACGCGCCGAGGCGGCCGGCCTCAGCCTCTTTGCGCTGGCGCGTCCGGATGAAGTGCTGCGCGTCACCATGGGACGACGAGCGGATGACGATGGGGCCGGACAAGAGTGGGGCGAGCGCGAATAATCCGTAGCGCCGGGCGTTATGATGCGGCCCATATAGCAACGCCGCGCATGAAGGTTGGCGGAGAGTAATCGGCGCTGCGAAGGGGTTGGTGTTCGTCCACCAACGACAAGCGTTTCCGTGCGTTTGATGCCGCAACCGGGCGGGAGCGAAAGCGCGCGGATCGCATTCGGTCCGAACAGGCGCCGCGCGGCCTTGTTCCCCTCTGGCGCCCGCGCGGGATCGCGTGGATAATCGCCAATCCCCCGCTGCCCCGGTCGGCAGCCCGGCCCGGGCAGCCGCATATGTCGCCGCGCTCGACCATCCTCCAATGCAAAGGGGCGGCCCGTTGCCGGACCGCCCGCTTTTCATCTTGTTTCCGGCGAACCGTCAGCCTTTGGCGTGCTCCGCATCGCCGTCGCGCATCGGCAGCAGCAGCAGCAGGATCGTTGCGAATATGGAGCCCAGCGCCATGATGATGGACACCACGGTCAGCTGGTCATTGCCCAGCAGGTTGAACAGATAGCCCGCCAGAATCGGCGAACCGGCCGCGCCGAGGCGGCCGACGCCCAGCACCACGCCGGTGCCGGTCGCACGGGCATAGGCCGGGAAACCGAGCGCGAAGGCCGCATAATAGCCGACGATCGCCGCGTTGGTGAAGAAACCCGTAGCGAAGGTGGCCATCTGCCAGCCCCACAGCGTTTCCTTCTGGATGCCGAAGGCAGCGACCGCGACCGAGCTGAGCAGCAACATGACGACGGTTGGCGCCTTGATGCCCCATTTCTTCATGAGGAAGCCGAAAATGCCGCCGCCGACCGCGCCGCCGACATTGGCGATGGTGAGCACGCTGGCCGCCTCCGGCTGCGAATAGCCGAAGTCGGCGACGATCTGCACCGCCCATTTGAGAATGTAATAGAAGGTGATGGTGTGGCACATATAGCCAAATGCGAGCAGCAGCGTGACCTTGCGCAGGCCGGGCTTGCTCAGAATGTCCATCACCTTGGGCTTGCTGCCTACGACTGCTTCGGCCGGCAGCGCCTCGATCTGCGGCAAACGCAAGGCCCGGAGCGAGCGGTTGACCTTCTCCAGCGCGCCTTTGGGGCGCCGCGCGGCATAATAAGCCGGCGTCTCGGGCACGAGGAAGATGATCAGCGGGATCATGATGACGGTGACGAAACCGCCAAAATCGAACACGGCGCGCCAGTCATAATGCACCAGCAGCCATTGCTGGGCCACAATACCGCCGACGACGGCGCCAAGCGGATAGCCGATGACCATGAGCGCCATAGCGAGGCTGCGCCCCGTACGGCTCGAGGTTTCCGCCGTCACCGCATTGATCGCGGCGAGCATGCCGCCAATGCCGAGGCCGGTGAGAAAGCGCCAGCAGGTGAGCGTCCACACCTCTGCCGCGAAGCTGGCGAGAAACATGCCGCTGGCCATAACGGCCAGACAAAACAGCATGGCGGGTTTGCGTCCCCAGCGATCGGCCATGCCGCCGAGCAGCACCGAGCCGAAGCCCATGCCGACCAGCTCGGCCGACAGAACGATACCCAGCTCGGCGCGCGGAATGCCCCATTCGGCGGAAATGCCCGGTGCGGCGAAAGCGCTCGACAGCACGTCAAACCCATCCAGCGCATTGAGCAGTACCATGAGCACGATGACGATCCACTGCCGCGTGGACATGTTCGATTCATCGATGACCTGCCGCGGATCAACTGCAGCCATGGATTCGTCCCCTCCCCAAGAAAATCAAGAAAATCGCGTGCCCGACCCGGCAACCCCGGCGGCGAATCATTCGTGAATACGGCGCAAAAGTTCGATGAGCAACGCTACTTCGCGCTTGGTGAAACGCGACTTGAGCCAGCACTCATGCTCGGCGATGGCATGTTGCGCCGCGATGCGCGCTTTCTCGCCGGTTTCCGTCAATTTCAGCGTTTGCCGCCGCCGATCGAGCGTGGACGCACCGCGCACGAGATAGTCGCGCGCCTCCAGGCGGTTGACGATCGCCATGGTCGTCGCCCGGTCCATCTGCAACCGCCGGCCGATATCGACCTGCGCGATATCGGGATGTTCGGCGATCAGCCAGAGCACCGAAACCATCTTCTGGGTGAGCCCGAGCTCGGAGAAAGTCTCCGTGAAATGGCGATAGGCCGCGCCATGGGCAAGACGGATATGGAAGCCCACAATCTCGTCAATGCCACCCAGCCCTTCATCCACCGGCGGAGCGGCCGGCAGGGGCTTTTGCGTGGAGACGGACCGTTGCTTTCTTGCCCCGGGCAAGCCATTTACAGCATCCCGACAGGAAGGATCAGGCTCTTGTCTCTCTTCCAAGGCTCTGGTCAACTCCCCTGCTCGACCACCGGACATCTGGCGACTATCGTAAGTATAGCATACAATTCTGAGCGAGAGGAGCAACCCATGGTTCATTTTCCCGATTCGCCCTCATTCACGGGCTTCAATACCCCCTCCCGCATCGAATGCGATATTCCGAATCTGGCGCATGAGGGCACTATTCCGGCCGAGCTGAACGGCGCCTTCTTCCGGGTTCAGCCCGATCCGCAGTTTCCACCGCGGCTGGGCGACGACATCGCCTTTAACGGCGACGGCATGATAACCCGTTTCCACATTCATGACGGCCAGTGCGACATCCGCCAGCGCTGGGCACATACCGACAAATGGAAGCTGGAAAACGCCGCCGGCAAGGGTCTGTTCGGCGCCTATCGCAACCCGCTGACCGACGACCCTTCCGTGAAGGGCGCGATCCGCAGCACCGCCAACACCAATGCCTTCATTTATGCCGGCAAGCTGTGGGCGATGAAGGAGGACAGCCCGGCGCTGACCATGGACCCGGCGACGATGGAGACGATCGGCTTCGAAAAATTCGGCGGCAAGATGACCGGCCAGACCTTCACCGCTCACCCCAAGGTGGACCCGCATACAGGGAATATGGTCGCCATCGGCTATGCCGCGAGCGGCCTGTGCACCGACGACGTGACCTATTATGAGGTGAGCCCGGAAGGCGAACTGGTCCGCGAAATCTGGTTCAAAGTGCCCTATTATTGCATGATGCATGATTTCGGCGTGACGCAGGACTATCTCGTGCTCCACATCGTGCCCTCCATCGGCAGCTGGGACCGGCTGGAGAAGGGCCTGCCGCATTTCGGCTTCGATACGACCATGCCCGTCTATCTCGGCATCATCCCGCGCCGCGATGGCGTGACGCAGGACGACATACGCTGGTTCAAGCGCGACAATTGCTTCGCCAGCCATGTGATGAACGCCTTTCAGGAAGGCAGCAAAATCCATTTCGACACACCGGAAGCGGAGAACAACATGTTCCCCTTCTTCCCGGACGTGCATGGCGCGGCGTTCAACCCGCAGCAGGCGGCGAGCAAACTCACCCGCTGGACGGTTGACCTGGCCTCCAACAGCGAGGATTTCGAGAGCGTCACGCAGCTCACCCAGACGGTGGGCGAATTCCCCCGGATCGACGACCGCTTCACCGGCCTGCCCTATCGCTATGGCTGGATGCTGGAGATGGACGGGACGCGGCCGGTGGAGCTGAAGGGCGGCAGCGCCGGCGGCTTCCTGATGAACTGCCTGTTCCTGATCGACCATGAAACAAAGGCCGAGCAGCATTGGTGGTGCGGCCCGGTTTCCTCCTTGCAGGAGCCGGCCTTCATCCCGCGCAGCAAGGATGCGCCGGAAGGTGACGGCTGGATCGTGATGGTCTGCAACCGCCTTGCCGAGCATAAAAGCGACCTGCTGATCTTCGACGCGCTGGATATCGAGAAGGGTCCGGTGGCGACCGTCAACATCCCCTTCGCGCTACGCTTCGGCCTGCATGGTAACTGGGCGAATGCCGACCAGATCGGCCTCGCCGCATGAACGGGGGCCCGGCCGCGGTTCCGCCCGGCGCGATCCGGCCGGGCCTTGAATTCGTCTATGAAGCCGGGGGCGATCTGGGCGCGCCGGTGCCGATCGGCGACACGGTGGACGGCGCAAGGCGGATCATCCCCATTTTCGAGGGCGGGCGCGTGGAAGGGCCGCTCATCCGGGGCAAGCTGCTCGGCAACGCCGCCGATTTCCAGCTGACCCGGCCGGACGGCGTAACCGTAGCCGACGCGCTCTATGCGCTGGAGACGGACGACGGCGTAGTGATCCAGATCCGCAATCGCGGGCTGCGCCGAGGCCCGCCGGAGGTGATGGCGCGGCTGGCGGCGGGCGAGGATGTGGACCCGGCGGATTATTATTTCCGCACCGTGCCGGAGTTTATCGCCCCGATGGGACGATATGCATGGATGAACGAGAGCATCTTCATCTGTTCGGGCGCGCGCTATAAGGCGGGGATCAGGCTGTGGGTGTGGCGGGTGATGTGAGGCGCGCGCCAGGACATTAGCGCCCGGATGCGAGCCAAAGCTGCTGGTGAGGACAGTCCATCGTGACGTTCCTGCTCTGATCTCGCCTCACAGATGGTGATATGATCTCCCCATGCCAAAGCCAGTTGCGGAACGAAGGCCGCACCGCCATCTTGGCGCAATGACCAAACTCAGCTTTCTGGATCTCGTCAACGTCGCGGAGGGCGAGAGCCCCGCCGACGCCATCCGCCGTGTCGGCTCGCTGGCCGCCCATGCCGAGGCATTGGGCTATCACCGATACTGGATCGCCGAGCATCATGGCATGGCCGGCGTGGCGGCGGCGGCGACATCGCTCATCATCGCCGAGGCGGGGCGGACGACGAGCCGGATGCGGATCGGCTCGGGCGGGATCATGCTGCCCAATCACTCGCCGCTGCTTATCGCCGAGCAGTTCGGCACGCTCGATGCGCTTTTCCCCGGCCGGGTCGATCTGGGCTTGGGCCGCGCGCCGGGATCGGACGGCAAGGTCGCCCGCGCGCTGCGCCGCGACTTCATGCGCGAAGCGGAGGAGTTCCCGCGCAATGTGATCGAGTTGCGCGCGCATTTCACCGGCGAACCCGATCTGGGCCTGCTCGCGGTGCCCGGACGCGGTGCGGCTGTCGAGATGTGGATTCTCGGCTCCAGCCTGTTCGGCGCGCAACTCGCCGCCGCGCTCGGCATGCCCTATGCGTTCGCTTCCCACTTCGCGCCCGATCTGCTCGACGAGGCGTTGATGATCTATCGGCGCGACTTCAAGCCATCGGCGCAGCTGCGCGCGCCCTATGCCGCCGCGGCAATGACGGCGGTGGCGGCGGATACGGCGGCGGAAGCGGAATATATCGCCAGCTCGACCATGCAGAATTTCGTCGCGCTGCGCACGGGCAATCCAGGCAAGCTGCCGCCGCCGGTGGAAAATTATGTGCAGAGCCTGCCGCCCGCGCTGAGCGGCATGCTCGGCCATGTGCTGCAATGCTCCACAATCGGCACGCAGGATGACGTGGCGCGCGGGCTGCGGAACTTCATCGCCCGCACGCAGGTGGACGAGGTGATCGTCCATAGCGCGGCGTTTGATCCGGCGGCCCGGATGCGATCGATCGAGCTGATCGCGCGGGCGTTTGCGGGGCTGGAACCAGAGGGCTGAGCGAACCATATCCGCCCGCCGACTATTTCATCCGAGCCAGCATCTGGCGGATCTGCGCCACCATGGCGTTCGCGCGTTGCGCCTCAGCGGGGACGCCCTGCTGCGTGAAAACCGTTGCGGCTTCGGCAAGCGCCTGGGCCGCACCGGTCAGATGCTCCTTTTCCCGCGCTGGCTCGAGGCGGGACATGTTCGCCATGGCTGCACCGGCATTGGCACGCGCCTGCGCCCATTGGAGCGGCATGTCGGAGCGCGTGAAAACCGTCATCGCGCCCTCCAGCGCCACAATGGCCTCCCGCAACAACAGGAGCCCGGCTTCACCGCCGCGCATATTGCCCAGATCGCCGAGCGCAAGGCCCAGATTATTCCGGGTCTGCGCCCATTGGACCGGCGTTTCCTCGCGGGTAAAAATTGTGAGCGCATCGCGATCGGCCTCTATGGCACGGGTCATCAGAGACTGCGCATCCCGGCCGGTCGCGTTCGTGGCCAGCAACCACAAGGTCCAGCCACGATTCAGCGCGCCCGTCGCCCATTGGCGTGGACCATCAATCTGACTGAGGGCCGTCTGGCTGGCGTCGAACGCGGCAAGCGCCTCTTGCAGCAATTGTTGCCGGACCGGACCATTTTTCCGCTGCGCCTGCTCAAGACGAACAAGCCCGAGATTCGCCTGAGCCGCGGCCCAGAGTGAAGGGGTCTTGTCCGCCGTATAAACCGTCAGACTATCGTCGATGGCAGCGGCGGCCTCCTCCAGCAGACTATCGCTTTGCGAGTCCGCCGCATATTTGCCGAGCATCATGAGACCGGAGGCCAGATTGGCCTTAGCCCCCGCCCATTCGTCAGGCCCGCTCGCCGGACTGAGATAAGCAAGGGCAAGGCGGCCCGCATCAACGGCACGCCGGGCATAATCCGGGACATCTCCGCTCCCGCCACTCGCCAGCGATGTGAGCGCAGCCGCCAGATTTTGCTGGCCCTTTGCCCATATCCACGGATTTTCCTCTGCCCGCGCGACGGCGAGAGCCTGTTCCAGCGCTCCCACGGCAGCCTCAAGCGCGCCGTTTCGCGCCGCACCGCTGCGATGCTGCCCGATGCCATACAGCGCGATGCCCAGATTGGTCTGCACGAACAGCCATGGAAGCCGATCATTCTCCCGGTTAAGCATCGGTAGCAGCCGGTCGCGATACAGGACTGCCGCCTGCTCCAGCGCTGCCGCGTCGCCACGCTCCTCACCGGCGCGGCGCCATGTTTCGGCGGCCTGAAAGACGAGCGGATAGCTGATCGCAACCGTGGCCGCTCCCCGCGCCGGAAGCTCATCCGCGGCGCCCAGCCAAATGGTTGCAGCACCGTCCAGATCATTGCGAGCAATGGCGATATTCGCCTCGACATCAATGGCGGCACGCCACAGGCCGATTGCGCCCTCGTCTTTGCCCAGATCGAGCGCCCTGATCGCGGAAAAAGCCCTACCGGCTTCGTCCAGACATCCCTCATCCAACAATGCCAGTGCCGGAACGAGCAGCGCTCTCACCCGATCCCGGTTTTTCCGGCCTGTCAGCTTGTCCGTCGCCAGGCCGATAGCGTCACGATTCTTCGCCAGATCGGCCGCCTGTGCCGCAGTGAGCGGCTGACAGGCGCTCGATGGCTGCGCCTTTGCCGGATCGACCATCGCTGCCTGCATCACAAACAGTGCCGCAATAGATGCAACGGACCGCGTCCCTCGCCACGCCCAAGCCGCCATAAAGCCCCCTCTTCCCCTGCTGAAGGGTGCGGCGAAACACCGGCAAAGGCAATGGCCAAAGCCTCGGAGTGAAGGAACGTGCCCTCGGAAACAGTGATCTGTGACGCTCTGAAACGGAAACGGGGCCAGCCTTCCGGCCAGCCCCGCTGCATGTGCCGCAATCGCGCTCCCGTCAGGCAGCGGGGGCGAGTTCCTTCGCATCTTCGAGAATCATCTGCGCGCCCTTTTCACCGATCATGATGGAGGCGGCGTTGGTGTTGCCCGAGACGATCTTGGGCATGATCGAGGCGTCGATGACGCGCAGGCCTTCGATGCCATGGACGCGCAGGCGGGCATCGACGACCGCTCTGGGGTCGCTGCCCATGCGGCAGGTGCCGACCGCATGATAGAGCGTGCCGCCGGCGACCTGCGCATAGTGGAACATCTGATCGTCCGTCTCGCCAAAGGGATCGGTGGGCGATTCCAGATATTTGGCGATGGCGGGCTGCTGCCAGATCTTGCGGATGAGCTTCAGCTCGGTGACAGCCATCTGCTGATCTGCCTTGTCCGACAGATAATTGGGCGTGATCTTCGGCGCGTCCATGCCATCCGGCGACCTGGCGTGGATATGGCCGCGCGATTCCGGGCGCAGCTGGCAGGGGTTGGAGGCCAGACCCGGCTCCTTCTCCAGCGCGAGCTGCTGCTTTGCGTTGAGTACCTCAAGGTCCATCGAGGCGGCCATGGTGTGGATCTGGATATCCGGCGTCTCCAGCCCCTCACGCGAGCGGACGAAGGCGCAGCCATGGGCCACGGCATAGCTGAGCAGCCCCTTGCGGGTCATGCCATATTTCAGCACCTGCCCGACCAGCGGCAAACCGCTGGCCATGCTGTTGACCGACGGTGTGCCGGGCTTGAGGCGCGCCTGACAGCCGATCATATAATGATCCTGCAAATTCTCGCCGACGCCGGGCAACTCATGGACGAGCGGCACACCGAGCGACTGGATGAGCGCGCCCTGTCCGACCCCGGAAATTTCGAGCAGCTTGGGGCTCTCCACCGCGCCGGCGGCAAGGATGACTTCCTTGCGCACCTTGATACGGCGGACGCGGTCATGCTGGCGGAACTCGATGCCGACGGCGCGCTTGCCCTCGAAAAGGATGCGCGTGGTCATGGCGCGCAATTCGACGGTGAGGTTCGGGCGATCCATCACAGGGTGGAGGAAGCCGACCGCCGCCGAGCAGCGCCGGCCGTTGCGGGCGGTCATCTGGAACCAGCTGGTGCCTTCCTGATCGCCGTCGTTGAGATCGTCCTTATAGGCGATGCCGGCCTCGACACAGGCGTCGATCAGCGCCTTGCTGACCGGGTGATGCTCCGGGAAATCCGAGACAGCGAGGCCACCGCCAACGCCATGGGTGGGAATGGGGCCGCGCTGCTGGTCCTCGGTGGATTTGAAATGGGGCAGCACATCGTCCCAGCCCCAGCCCTCATTGCCCATCTGGCGCCAGCCGTCATAGTCCGCCGACTGGCCGCGCACATAGAGCAGGCCGTTGAGCGAGGACGAACCACCGAGCACCTTGCCCTTGGGCCATTTGTGCGGACGACCGCCGGAGCCTTCATCCACCTCTGTCTCATAGAGCCAGTTGACCTTGGGATCGTTGAGCGTCTTGCCGAAACCGATGGGGATCTGGATCATCAGATTGGACCAGAACTGGCTGATCTCGCGCGTCGGGCGATCGTCGCCACCGGCTTCCAGCACCACAACCTCGGTCCGCCGATCCGCCGAGAGGCGATTGGCCAATACGCAACCAGCGCTGCCTGCGCCGACGATGACATAATCTACAGTCGTCTCATCCGCCATGATCGTCTCTTTTCCTCCTCGCCGGGCGCCGGACAGCGCCACGCGGCATGATTCCCCGCTCCAATGATACGACCGATTACACGGGGCATTTCGTGCAAAGTCAACAAGGGCGACGCACCGCGCCGCCCCTTTTCCTACACCGGCTCGCCAGCCGCGCGCGCGCGGGCGAGCATCAGCCCCTCATCCTTGCGGATACGCGACGCCAGAACCAGCAGCAGGATGACGATGGGCACCGCCACGCTGCTGACGCTGAGGATAGCGACACGCAGATCGCCCCCCGTCGCATCCGACACCATGCCAACCAGATAGGGGCCCATGCCGAGACCGAAAATGGTCGAGATGATGAGATAGGTGCTCGACGTCATGCCCCGCATGCGCGGCAGCACCAGCCCGTACATCAGCGCATAAAGCGGCGGCATCCAGCAGGTGAGGATGAAGCTGTAGGGGATGAAGCGCCAGTAGAAGCTCGTCGCATCCGGCGCGAAATAGACCCAGATGCCGACCAGCGGCGAAACGCCCAGCGCGAACAGGGTGATATAGACCCGCCCGGCACCGGGCAGCCAGCGATCCAGCCAGTCGGACAGCGGCCCGGCCACCATCGGCCCGATGACGCCGATGACAAGCGAGATCAGGCCGAAGCGCACGCCCGTCTCAGCCGGCGTTTCGCCAAAACTCTGCATGATGAAAGTGGGAGTGAAGCCCATCACGCCATAGTTGATGACCGTTTGCAGCGCGCCCACGGCCATGGCGATCATCAGCGAGGGCGAGCCGACGACGACGGCAAAAGTCGGCTTATCCCGTAGCGACATGCCTTGCAGCAGATTGAAAATGACGATGATGCCAAAGCCCATCACGCCCCACTGGATGACGTGCGGGTTCACCGAGAAGCCGCCGAAATCAAGCGACGGGCGCGGCGAGAAGCTGGAGGTGACCTGCACCATCACGCTCATCAGCGCGATGACGATGACGACGCAGGCAATGCTTGCCCACCAGTGGCGCGGGCTGGCCTTGCGCGATGCGAGCGCCAGAAAGTTTGCGCCCGGCGTCACCTGCCCGAGCACCGCCATGCTGGCGCGGAAGGGCGCGGGGTCTTTCGGCGTCTCGATGCCATCCATGATGCCGCGCCGGGGCTCCTTGAGCCTCCAGAGCAGAACGGCGAGCAGGAAACCGGGCACCGACGCAACGATGAAGGCGAACTGCCAACCGCTGAAACCGAGCGGCGCGGCCGCGCCCCCGGCATAGCGCTGATCCCACCATTCCGCGGTGACGCCGCCAAGCACGGAGGACATGCCAAGGCCAACCGCGATGGCCGCCGCAATGGCCGCCATGACGAGGCCACGGCGATGTTTGGGGAAATAGTCGAACAACAGGGACGTGCCGGCCGGCTGGGTCGCCCCCTCGCCGATGCCGACGCCGAGGCGGGACACCGCCAGCATCCCGAACCCGCTCGCAAAGGCCGCCATACCGCTCGCCAGCGACCAGAAAGCGATGGAGACGCTGAGCAGGTGCGTGCGCACCCAGCCATCCGCCAGCCGCCCGAGCGGCAGCGAGAACAGGGCATAGAATAAGGCGAAAACGGTGCCGTAAAGCAGCCCCATCTCCGCGTCGCCGATCGCCAGATCCGCCTTGATGCGGGGAGCCAGAATCGCAAGAATGTTACGATCCAGCAGCGACATGGCATTGCTGAGCGCAACCAGCGCCAGCGCATACCAGGCCGTTTTGCTGATGCGCGTCTCGCTCCCCGCCCCGCTCACAGTTTGAACGCCTGCTCGGCGTTGGTTTGCATCAGCTTCTTCTTCTGCTCGAAGGGGATGGCGAGATTATCGTGCACGCGCACCTCGTCCGCGACGAATTCATAGGGATAATCCATCGCATACATGACGCGGTCCTCGCCTAGCTGCTCGATGCACAGCTTGATGGCAGGCTCGCTCGCCATGCCGCTGGTGGTGACCAGCACATTCTCGCGCATATAGTCGACCAGCGTCTTCTTGAGCGGCTTCAGGCGCTCGTAACGGCCGGAGCGGACGCTCGCCTGATGCATATAGTTGAGGCGGAACAGCCAGTAAGGCAGCGCCTCGCCGCCATGGCCGACCGCGATCTGGAGGTTCGGATAGCGGTCGAACACACCCGATGTCATGATGCGCAGCAGATGGTAGCCCGTCTCAACACCGAAGCCGAACAACGCACCGTCCAGCCCGGCCTCGACCATCCCGGCGATCATGTCGTCCGGCGGCGATTGCGGATGGATATAGAGCAGCTGGTCGCCATCCGCGCAGGCGCGCAGGATCGGGTCGAACTGCGGCTCGTCGAGATAATGGCCCTGGGTGTGGCTGTTGACCATCACGCCCTTGAAGCCCAGTTCGTCCCGCCCGCGCTTGATTTCCTCGACCGACCATGCGGCGTCCTGCGGGACGATGGAGGTCATCCCGGCATAGCGGGTGGGGTGGCGCTCGACAGCGGCGGCGAGCGCATCATTGCCCTTGGTGACGATGGTCTTGCCCTCGTCCGCATCGAACACCTGACCGCCCGGCGAGGTGAGCGAGAGGATCGCCTTGTCGATGCCGGTCTCGTCCATCGCCTGGATACGCAGCGTGTCGAGATCGAGCAGCCGCTCGCGGATGAAGGTGGTGCGCTCGGACGGCGAGGTGCCGTAAAAACCCCAGAGCGAGGTCGTCGCCTTGTCCGCCCGCCCCTCACGCACGAGGCGCAGATAGGCATCGAGCTGCTCGGGAATGGCGAACGCCTCTTCCGTCGCGATCCGCAAATAGCCGCGGTCTCCACCTGTTCTGAGCGCGTGTGTCATTCTCATCTCCTTAAGTTCTGATGCTCATGCGACAGCGATCCGCGCCGGGCCGCCATAGCCGCCCGGTGCGAACGCCGCCTGAATAGCTTGTTTCGATCAGCCCTCATGCACCGCCTTGGCGACGAGGCAGGCATAGACACCCTCGCTGCCATCCTCATGGCCGTGGCCGGACCATTTGACGCCGCCAAAGGGCGTGTCCGCGCCGCCAATGGCGACGCTGTTGATGCCGAGCATGCCGGTTTCCACCTCATTGGCGATGCGGCGCTGCATCTTGCTGTCGTTCGTCCAGCTATAGGCGGCCAAGCCATAAGGCAGCCGGTTGGCTTCCGCGATCATGTCATCCGCGCTGCGATAGGGGTTGATGAGCGCGACAGGACCGAACGGCTCCTCATTCATGATTTCGGCATCGAGCGGCACTTCGCTCAGCACCGAGGGCGCATAGAAAAAGCCCTGATTGCCGAGCCGCTCGCCACCCGCAAGCAACTGGCCGCCGGCCTTCACCGCATCGCCGATCAGCCGCTCCATCGCGTCCGGTCGGCGAGGATTGGCCATGGGGCCCATCTGGACGCCATCTTCCAGACCATTGCCGACCTTGACGCTCTTCGCCCGTGCGGCAAACCCGTCGCGGAAACGCTCATAGACATCTTCCTGCACGATGAAGCGCGTCGGCGAGACGCAGACCTGCCCGGCATTGCGATATTTATGCGGCACCATGGTATCGAGCACGCGATCGACATCGACATCATCGAACACCAGCACCGGCCCGTGGCCACCCAGCTCCATGGTGGTGCGCTTGAGATCGTCCGCCGCCAGTTTGGCCAGATGTTTGCCGACGACGGTGGAACCGGTGAAGCTCAGCTTGCGAATGACCGGCGAGGCGAGGAGATAGCGCGAGACCTCGTCCGGCACGCCGAACACGGCCTGCGCCACTTCTTGCGGCAGGCCGGCATCCAGCAGGCACTGAAGCACGCCGAGGGCGGAGGCCGGGGTTTCTTCCGCCGATTTCATGATGACCGAGCAGCCCGCCGCAATTGGCGCGCCGAGTTTGCGGCCGGGATTGCCAAGCGGGAAGTTCCACGGCGAGAAAGCGGCGACCGGGCCGACCGGCTCATAGGTGACGGTGGAACGCATGCCGACCGGACGAACCAATGTACGGCCGTAGATGCGGAACACCTCGCCGGCGTAGAAGTTGAACAGGCCGGCGACCATCATCACCTCGATGCGGGTTTCCGCCAGTGTCTTGCCCTGCTCCATCGTCGCGATGCGGGCGAGATCCTCCTGCCGCTCCATGAGCAGCCGGGCCGCGCCGGTGAGCACGGCAGCGCGCTCATGCGGCGTGGAATTGCGCCAGCGCTGGAAGCCCTTTTGCGCGGTCGCCAGGGCCCGGTCCAGATCGGCGGGATCGGCCAGCGGCAATTCGCCCAGCGCCTCGCCCGTGGCCGGGTTGACGATGGTCTGGGTGCGGCGCGCCCCGCCGCGAACGGCCTCCCCATCGATGATCATGTGCAGGGCGGGATAGCTCGTCATCTCATCTCTCCAAATCGACTCAAACCATGGGCCCTGCGCAAAAGGCGGGCAACCGGGCCTCCATTCCACATATCGCGGCGGCTGGGAATAGTTGGTGAGGGATCAACTTGCCGCGGGGGCGGCAGCGGCAGCTTCCGCCTCGGCAATTTCGAGCCGTTCAATCTCCTCGCGATAGGGCTTGCACGCGCGCCACATCAGCCCCGTGGCGATCGGCAGCAGCACGCCGGCGGTGATGAAGATGGCCATCCACAGCTTTTCCGGATCGCCCACCACACGTTGCGCGACCGATCCGATAACGAAACTGCCCAGCGCCCCGAAGAAGGTGAACATGAACAGATAGAGCGCCGTCACCTGCCCGCGCATCGATTGCGGCGCGACCCGCTGGATGGCGGCGTTCTGCGCGGGCGCGCCGGCAAGGCCGGACATCGTCGCCAGCGCGGCGGCGGCGGCGGCCAGCTCGCCTGTCGGCATGAGCGGCATGGCCAGCGTGAAAAACGTGGTGAAGGTGAAGCAGATGGCGGCGGCGCGCACATTTGCATCCTTATATTTGCGGCCGAGCCGCTCGGCCAATATGCCGCCGATGACAAGGCCGATCAGCTGCGCGACGAGCAGCATCGGCGCCAGCACATTGCCGACCATCCCTTCATCCCAGCCATAAGTGCGGATCATGAAAGGCGTGCGCCAGAAGGTCAGGCCCTGGCTCTCCGTGGCGCTGAGCGCCAGGCCGAGGAACAGCGGATAATAGACCGCGCCCTTGAACCGGATCGCCTTGAAGGCATCCCAGCCGACGAAGGTGAGAAAAGCGCGGCCAAAGCCAACCTTCTCCGGCACCACCACCCGCTCGGCCGCCTCGACCCGCCGCACCGGCTCCTTGATGAGCATGAATGCGATGGCGACGAGGAAAGAGGGAATGCCGATCCAGATCAATATCCACTGCCAGCCATGGATATGCAGGCCGAACACCGCCGTCTTGTCCCAGTTGGCGGTTGCCATGATCATCCGGCCACCGGCCCAAACGCCGATCGTCGTGCCGCCAATATAGCCGAGCTGGAGCAGGCCGAAGGCGCGCGGAATACGGAACGGGCGGAACATATCCGTAATCAGCGAATAGGAGGCCGGACCATGGGTCGCTCCGCCCGCCCCCAGAAACATGCGGGTAGCGAAGAAATGCCCGAAATTCTGCGCAATGCCGCCCGCCGCCGTGGCCAGCCCGACAAGCACCGTATTGCAGGCGAGAATGATCTTGCGCGGATAGATATCGACCAGTCGCGCGAGCGGTATGCCGACGAAGACGTAGAAAATGATACTCGCCGGCCCACCCAGCAAACCAAGCTGCTCGTCCGTCAGGCCGAAATCGACCTTGATCCGCTCGGCCAGCATGGAAAAGACCGTCTGGTCGAAAAAGGTGAGGAACGTCGCGATAATGATGACGGTCAGCCCGTAATAGGCTGCCGGAGCGGATGGCCAGACATGCGTTCCGGCCGCATGTCCATCGTCTGTTTTCGTGTCAGCCTGCCCGGTCGAGGGTGCGATTGCCATATCGGAAAATCCTCTCCAATCCTCTCCAACTACGTCACAAAACCCTGTCCGCCTTATCTCGCGGCCAGTCCTTTCACTCTCCCCTGCTCAGTGCGACGTTGAGTCTGCCCGGGTTGCCCCCATGTGGCTTTCCATGCTTTAGAGACGATCTGGAAGACGCGTGCAAGCATCTCTGATGTCAATGTCAGTCACGCGCCCGGCAATGGAGAGAGCCACGCAATGACGTTGGAAACGGGCCACGGCCAATCCGCTGCAAATGGCTATGCGGACGACCGCGCCGCCATCATGCAGCTGGAATCCGAATATCTTTTCGCGCTCGACTGGGGAGACGCCGAATCCTACGCCGCCCTGTTCGCGCCCGAAGGCCGGCTGGAATGGGCGGGCGGCACCGCGGTCGGCCCCGACGAGATTTACAAGGAAATGGCCGTCTACAAAGAGGCCATCAAGCAATATTATGGCGATGATGGCTCGGGCAAGCCGGTGGTGCTGCGGCATTTCATCACCAACCAGTCCATCCATGTGCATGGCGAGCGCGCCAAGGGGCGCATCTTCTGGTTCGAAATGGCCAATAACGGGCCGGACCACAGCCCCAAAATCGGCAGCTACGGCCATTATGAAGATGAAATGCGCAAGGTGGACGGCGTGTGGAAATTCGTGAGCCGCAAGATTTTCAACGAGCAATTGCCGGGCCGCATGGCCGGGCCGGAAAACCCGGTGCGCTCGGCCCGGGAAGCCTGAGACCGCCACCCATGAAAAGGCCCGCCGGCATCGGGTGCCGCGGGCCTTTACTCATCAGCGCGTGTCTCGTCGCGGCAAGGCGCCGGTTTGAGGCTGGCCCGATTGAAGACGAGCCTTTCCGCCGGATCGCGCGAGCCTCTCACTCCGCTCGCACCGGCGCGGCGTCATTTCCCGGCTTCGCGCGACGTAGCGGAACGCTCACGCCGAACGGGCAGAGGGTTCACCACCAGGGGGGACGGGGCTCACCTTATGGATGAGCCCGCGACGCCGATCAGGCGAGGCCCTGCTTCTTCTTGAAATCGACGATCCATTCATTGGTCTTCACCAGACCGCCGAACGGATAGAAGTGCAGATGCACCTGACCATGCTCCTCACCAAGTTCCTCAGTGAGGTCGCCAATCACCGGATCGGGACCGGCATTGCCGATGAGGCTGGTGATCGACAGGCCATATTTCTTGACGACCTTGGCCGAGGTGCCGACGCCGCAGCGCGCTGCGAAGCGCAGCAGCGTCTTGATCGAGGCCGGGCCGGCCACGCCGATGCGCACAGGGCCGTCAATACCCTCGGCGCGGATCTGCTTGAGCCAGTCGAGCACCGGATCGGCATCGAAGCCGAACTGGGTCATGATCGAATAATCAATGCCCTGACGCTTGAGCGACGCGACCTTGTCGTGCATCGCCTTGGCCAGCTTCTCGTTGGTGATGTCCGGATGCCCTTCCGGATAGCCCGAGATGCCGACATGCTCGATGCCATATTCCTTGAGGATGCCGCTGTCGATCACGGCCAGCGCGTCCTCGAACGTGCCGAGCGGCTCGCTGGGATCGCCGGCGATCACGAAGACATGCTTCAAATCGATCTTGGTCTTCAGAAGATCGAGATATTCGCGCAGATTATCCGGATTGAGCAGACGGCGCGCGGAAAGATGCGGCACCGGCTTGAACCCAAGCTGCTGAATGCGCTCGGCGGCGCGGGCGCGGTCTTCAAACTCGGCGCCGGGCAGGAACGTGACCGAAATCAGCGTGCCCTGCGGGATCATCGGCGCGGCTTTCTCCAGCGCCTCCACATCCTTGGGCGTGATTTCGAGCGAATAATCGGTCATCAGCCGGGCGAGCGCCGCCCGATCGAGTGTCGCTTTGGCCATCTGTTCCTCGCGCTGGAGCATTTTCACATGACGCGAAAACACCCTCTATTCTGAAAATATTGAAATCTCAACGCATTGCCGGATGACCGGCAATGCGCCGGAGTAGACGTGGCCCGGGCGGCCACCCTGCACGGTGGCCGCCCGGAACCGAACCTTAGGCTCAGCCCTTGCGCCAGCCGCCCTCGTAATTCTCGCGTGCGGTCACCGAATAGGGAACCGGGCTCACGACAACGCGGACGTTCTTCTGCTTGTGCGGCTCGACGGTGGTCTTGCGGGTGCCACCATTTTCCTCGCCCCAGACGACCGTCAGCTCGGTGCCGACGGGGATCTCATGATCGATCGTCGCCAGCGAGAGCGCACGCTTCTCATTGTAGCTATAGCCGGTGAACATCGACATGCCGACCACGTTGCCGGCGGCGTCGACGACCTTGTCGGCGTTGGTGCTGGCATAGTTGGTGAGCGGCAGATCGAAGAACTTGTAGTGGGCATCGGCTTCCGGATCGAACAGCGACGCGTAGATGTCCGCCATGTCCTCACCGTTCCATGCCAGCGTCACCTTCTTGCGCTGGGTCGCCGGGTCCATCGCTTCCAGCGCCTCGCGGCCGTGGAAATCATGGTCGAACTTGACGAACGGACCATAGCCAATCTCATAGGGGTTCACATAATAGTCTTCGATATTGTCGGAGACGAAGGAACCGCCGATGGCGCCGGTGGCCTCATAGCTGTTGGCCGGGAGCCACTCGCGATAGGCCTTGAGCTTCTCGCCCGTGTAGATGGCCGGCAGCGGCGAAGGAATCCAGCCGGATTCCAGCGTGTTCGACGGATAGGCGCGCGAGCCGACCGGGATCAGGCCGAATTCCTTGCCCGCTTCCAGAATGGCGTTACGGACCTCGTCCTGCGTCTCATAGGGGCCCCAGATCTCCAGACCCGGCGCGCCGGCCATGCCGTGACGCAGCGTGCGGATCTTGTGACCGGCAATGTTCATCTCGCCCATGTTGAAGAAGCGCAGCTTCTCCAGCGGCGCGCCGTTCAGCTTCTCGATCACGTTCCAGGCCTGCGGGCCCTGGATCTGGAAGCGCCACGAAATGCGGCTCACCGGCTTGCCCATCGGGCGGCTCGGCGAACGGTCGTCATGGATGATCTCGACGTCATAGCCGCCGGTCGCACCGTGATACATCAGCCAGTTGGCAGCCGGCGCACGGCCGACATAGACGAACTCTTCCGGCGCCAGATAGAAGAGGATGCCGTCACCGATGACATGGCCATAAGGCGTGGTCGGCACATACTGCTTGGCCTGATTGACCTTGAAGTTGGCCATCGAGTTGATTGCCGTATCCGAAAGGAGCTTCAGCGCATCCTTGCCGCGGATATAGAGGTCGACCATGTGGTGCGTCTGATCGAACAGAACGGCGCTGTTGCGCCATGCCCACTGCTCGGAGCGCCAGTTGGAAAATTCGGGCGCGACGACCGGATACACATAGGCACCGATCTGGGAGTTGCGGAGCATCTCCACGGTGTTGCCGCCGGCGGCGAGCACCTGTTCCAGATTTGCGGGTGTCGACATACTCAATACCTCTCCTTCAATGGGGATACGCAAGCCACAATCCGACGAAATACATCGAATCAAAAAACTCGCTGGAGCATACGGAATTTTGTATGCTACACAAACAAAAATTTGCGTTATGTCGCGGCTGGTTCAAGCATCGCGACCGAGAGGAGGAACACCTATCATGTCAGACGTAAACGGCGCACCGGAATATATCCTGAAGCTCTCCGCCAAGGACCAGCCGGGCGTCATAGCCGGGGTTGCCGGGGCATTGGCCGGCAAGGGTTGCAACATCAATGAAATGGCGCAGTTCAGCGACCCCGAATCGGGCCGCATGTTTCAGCGCATCGTCTTTTCCGGCGATGTCGCCGAAGCCCGGACCGCACTTGAGGCGGTGAAGGAGAAATTCCAGGCCGACTATGCGATTCGCGATGCCAGCGAGCGCCGCAAGGTCGTACTGATGGTTTCCAAATTCGACCATTGCCTGGGCGACCTGCTCTATCGCAACCGCATCGGCGAGCTGAACATGGACGTGGTCGCCATCATCGGCAACCACCCCAAGGAAGCGCTCAACATCACGCTGATCGGCGATACGCCCTATCATTATCTGCCGGTGACCAAGGACACCAAGCCGCAGCAGGAAGCGCAGATCAAGCAGATCGTCACCGAAACCGGGGCGGAGCTGGTGGTGCTGGCGCGCTACATGCAGATCCTCTCCGACGATCTGGCGGCCTTCCTGTCCCACCGCTGCATCAACATCCACCACAGCTTCCTGCCCGGCTTCAAGGGCGCCAAGCCCTATCACCAGGCCTTTGCGCGCGGCGTGAAGATGATCGGCGCGACGACGCATTATGTCACCGCCGATCTCGACGAAGGCCCGATCATCCACCAGGATGTCGAGACCGTCACCCATGCCGACCAGCCCAACACGCTGGTAGCCAAGGGCCGCGACGTCGAGCGCCGCGTGCTGGCCGAAGGCGTGCGTCTGCACTTGCAGGACCGCACCTTCGTGGTCGGCAACAAGACGATCGTGTTCAAGTAAGGCGGTGTCGAACCGCCCCCTGCGGGCGGGGGAATTTACGGGGCGTCGGGCGACCGGCGCCCCGTTTTTCATGCGGCATGGGTGGCGTGAGAGCATCGCGCCACCCCCGGGCGCGGCTCTGCGTGCTGATGCCTTGCGGGCCTTGCTCAATCCGAAGCCAGGCAAATTCACCCGCGCGAGCAGGCGCCGGGGCGCTGGGATGTCGCGGCTGGGCTCTGGACTCCTGCTTGCGCAGGAGAACAGGCTGTTCAAATTATCATATTATAAACAGCTAACTACACATCATTCCTACAACGATTTGATAGCGCCATTACCCCGTCAACGCACGGACGTCCTTCAGCCGAAGGGGCGGATCGGGTCCCTGCCGTCCCAATTCTGGGTCTGGCGCCAGAAGTTGGTGAAGCCTTCGTCCATGCCCTGCGTGGCGGGGATCAGCTCGACAAAGCCGGGCGCCCCTGCCCCGCCCTCGAAATAGGCGACCTTGCCGCCGGTCGGCACCGGTGCGCGGTGAGCCAGCACTTCGCCTTTGGCGATGCGGCGCTCCACCTCTTCCTCAATATCGTCACGGGCGATGCCGAAATGGTGGAAGCCATAACCCACCTTGTCGATCGTCTCCTTGTAGACGGAGGGGTTGTCATCGAGCGGCATCAGCAACTCGATGTTGAGCGGGCCGGCGAAGCTCATTGCGATGGAAACATTGCTGGTGCAGGGCGCGCCGCGGAAGACATGCCCCTCCCCGCCGAAGCTGGGCAGCAGAAACCACGGGCCGACGCCGGCCTTGTTGATCCACCAGTCGATCGCCTCGTGAATATCCTTCACGACATAGGCCATCTGCACGATCGAGCCGACCTGGCCGCCAAATCCCATGATCTTCGTCATTATTCCATCCTCTCGGCAATGGTGATGAGCGCGGCGGCAAGCTCGTCCGGCGCGCCTAGAAACGGGGAATGATCGCTCTCCAGCGTGGTGACGCTGGCACAGGGCTGACCTGCCTGCATGGCCCGCTGGAGCGCAAGCGGAATCATGCGATCATGCCGGCACGCGACATAATGGCGCGGGACACGGCCATAGCGCGCATCGGTGAGGCGCAGTTTCGTGCCGAGCGGGCGCACCGGCTCGGGCAGGAGGCGCGCGGCGAGCATCGCCTGATCGGCGGGCGCGCAAAGCTGGCAGAAATGGGCGACGGCGCCCGTGGGCGCGAGGGCGACGGCAAGGCCGCCCGCCACTGGCGAAAGCCCGGCATCGAACGCCGCATCGGCGGCACCGCCGGCGCGCATATCATAGAGGCTGCGGCCATCCGGCACGAGCATGGCGGCGATATAGACGAGCGCGGCGAAACGCTCCGGCGCCAGCTCGGCCGCGCGGCTGATGACGATGCCGCCACGGCTATGGCCGCACAGGATGACCGGCTCCGGCAGCGTAGCGGCAGCCTCCACCACGAAGCGCGCCCAGCGCTCCAATGTGACGGTGGCGAGGGCTTTGGCATCCCCGCCCATGCCGGGCAGATCGGGCGCGGCCATGGCATGGCCGGCCGCCGCCAGCGGCGCGCGCAGGCGATCGAAACACCAGCCGCCATGCCAGGCGCCATGGATCATCAGAAAACTGGCCATCGCTGGGCGGGCGTCGGATGCCGGACGGCCGTTCAGGTCAACTCGATGACCGTCTTGCCGAACAGCGCGGGGGAAACGGCATGCTGAAAGGCCTGTTTCGCGTCCGCAAAGGCGAAGGTGGCGCCAATGACCGGCTTGATGCCGTTGGCGTCGATCGCGCTCGCCAGTTTCTCGGCCATGCGCCGCGAGCCGACGAAGATGCCGCGCAGCAGGCTGCCGGTCATCATCAGCGGCGCGGGATTGGGCCCTCCGAGCGGCATCAACACGCCGATCAGCGCGACCTCGGCATTGTGGCGCAGCGCGGCGAAGCTCTGCTGAAGCGTGCCCGCGCCGCCAACCTCGACCACCTTGTCCACCCCGCCCAGCGTCGCGGCGATATGGCCGCCCCACTCGGTGATCTCCCTGTAATTGACGCCATGGTCCGCGCCGAGTGCTTTTGCCCGCTCCAGCTTGGCATTGTCGGACGACGTCACCACCACTTCGCAGCCCGCCGCCCTGGCGAGTTGCAGCGCGATCATCGAGACGCCGCCGGTGCCGAGAACCAGCACACGCTCACCCGGCTTGACCGGCCGCGGGCCCTCGAACAGGGCATTCCATGCGGTGACGCCGGCACAAGGCAGGCAGGCGGCTTCCTGATAGCTGAGCGAGGCGGCGATGGGGGTGACGCCCTGCTCGGGCAGCACCACGACCTGCGCCAGCATGCCCGGCGCACCGGCCGCGCCAAGCGCCGCGCCGACATGCGGATTGGGCGGGCCATCGACCCAGCTGGGGAAGAAGGTGCCGGACACGCGATCGCCCGCCTTGAAGCGGGTGACGCCCGCGCCGACGGCGATCACCTCGCCCGCGCCATCGGACAAGGGCACGATCGGCGCCGGGATAGGCCCGCCCATATAGCGGCCCTGAATAATCGCCTGATCGCGATAATTGAGCGAGCAGGCATGGACGCGGATCGCCACCTGCCCCGGCCCCGGCTCGGGCTGAGCCGTCTCGATCAGGGTGAGATCATCGAGCGAGGTCGCTCCCGCCGCCAATTGCCATGCCTGCATGTCCGCTTCTCCTGTTTGAGTCCGCTGTTCCTTCCCGGCAGCATCGCGCGCCGCAGGCCGTCCGGCAAGATGCCGCGGGTGGCTATGGGAAAATGATCGCTCCCGCCAGCCATAGCGCGCCGGAGCCGGGTAACTTCATAGCGCCCGGCGCGCGGCGGACGCAGGGCGTTCAATCTGTTGAATTGGCGTTGAAGTTACCAGCCCATCGCTCTGATTTGACGATCTAGATGCATTAGCGATCCCCCGACCATGTGCGCAGGCCCGGCGCGGTGCGATCCTCGCTCGCCAGCGCATCCTGCACTGCCGGGCGGGCCTTCACCCGCTCGCGCCAGTCGACGATGCGCGGATAGTTGGCGGCAACTTCCATCTCCGGGAACATCCGCTCGACCATCATGCCGCAATGGCTGAAGAAATTAATATCCGCCGTGCTGTAGCTCTCGCCGGCCAGCCACGGCGTGTCGGCCAGTTGCGCCTCGATCTTCTTCAGCGCGTAGACGATCTTGTCCGTAGCGTTGGCAAGGTCCGCCTCGGAGAAGCCGGAGCGGGCCTGCGCCCATTTCTTGCGCTGGTCGGGCAACGGAATATGGGCGAGCAAGGCCTCGAAATCCCCGCTCTCAATATTGCGCGCGATGACGCCGACGAGCCGGTGCCAGCCATGCATGGAGACATGGTTCATCACCTGCTCGTCGATGAACTTGTTCCAGTAGCGCACCCGCGCCTTGCCCACAGGATCACGCGGCATCAGCGGGATCTCCGGGAAGACATCCTCCAGATATTCGTTGATGACCGTGGTGTGAGTGATGATTGTGCCTTCATGATCCAGCACCGGCACCTGACCTTCCGGGTTGATCGCCACGAACCAGTCGCTGTGCTGCTCGAACTTGTGCAGGTCGACATAGACGGACTCATAGGCGAGCCCCTTTTCCTTGAGCGGAATCATCGATTTCAACGAGTTGGCCAGCGGCTCGGCGTGATAATATTTGAGGCTCATGTCTCTCTCCGGAAAATCAGACTTCCAGCGTTTCCAGCACGCCGCCATCCACGGCCCAGTCCTGCCCGGTCACATGGCTGGCGGCAGGCGACAGGAGAAAGCAGGCGACTTCCGCCAGCTCATCCGCGGACCCCATGCGGCGCTGGGGGACGCGCTGGTTGATTTTGGCGGCCTGTTCGGGCGGGATCAGCTCAAAGGCCGGGGTCTCGATGAAGCCGGGGATGACGCAATTGCAGCGCACATTGTGCGGCGCCATTTCCACCGCGATGGCCCGTGAGAGGCCGAGCACGCCATGTTTGGAGGCGACATAGGCCGGGTTCATCGCCATGCCGCGCTTGCTCGCCATGGAGCCCGTGACGAGAATGGCGCCCGATTTCGCCTCGACCATTGCCGGAAGAACAGCCTGCATTGCCCAGAAAATACTGGTTAAATTGACAGTGAGAACCTGCTCGAACAGGTCGCCTGAATAGTCCAGCGCCGGGGCGAAATTGCCCGCCAGCCCGGCGTTGGCGAACAAGCCATATGCCGGCCCGAACCGTGCGGCGGCAGCGGCGAGCGCCTGCTCCAGCGCGGCGCGGTCCGCCACATCGGCGGCGAAGGCGGCCGCGTTGGCGCCGAGCCTGGCCGCCTGCTCCGCCAGCGTCTCCTGCCGCCGTGCAATCATCGAGACATTCGCCCCGCGTGCGGCCAGCATCCGCGCGGTGGCAAGGCCGATGCCGCTCGACGCCCCCGTGACGATCACATGGCGTCCGGCGAAATCCGTCATAGAGTCTCTCCTGTCGATTGACGTGCGATGAGGGCGGCCCAGAGCGGCGCCATGGGATGCTCATGCGTCTGCGGCGTCCAGTGCCGTGCCATGAGGGCGCGAGCCTCCCCTTCCGCCATGCCCAGCACATCGCGGTGATAGCGGTAGAAGAAGGCCGAGGCGCGGAAATTGGCGATGCAATGGACATGCACCGGCGCGTCGTCCGCCGCGATCAGCGCGCAAAAGGCGGCGAAATGCCGCTCCTCCGGCGCATCGAAAGGCACTGGCAAATGGGTGTAGCGCAGGCCGGCGGCGACGCATAAGTCCGCCTCGTCAAGGAGCGCGCCGGGGTGGTTATCCACCGCCAGATTGATGACATGACGCACGCCGATCGCCGCGAGGCGCGCCGGATCGCTCGCCTGCAACCGGCCGGAAGTGGTGAACCGCGCATCGAGCCGCTGCCATGCGTGGATATCGTCCGGATCGCTCATGAGGACAGACCGAGCACGCGCGCGGCATTTTCCTTGAGAATGAGCGGCAGCACCTCATCGCGAAAGCCGACTTCCTGCGCCGCCGCGATCCACTTTTCCGGCGTGATGAGCGGAAAATCGCTGCCGAACATCATTTTATGCCGAAGCTGCGTGTTCGCGTAAGTGATGATCTGTTTGGGGAAATATTTAGGGCTCCAGCCGGACAGGTCGATGAACACATTATCCTTGTGCAGCGCCATGGAGAGGCTTTCATCCGTCCATGGCCAGCTTGGGTGCGCGAGGATCATCTTCATGTCCGGAAAATCCGCCGCGACATCGTCCATCAGCATCGGCTGACCATATTTGAGCCGCACGCCCCCGCCGCCGCGCATGCCGGTGCCCATGCCGCTGTGCCCGGTGTGGAAGATGGCAGGCAGCTTATATTCCGCGATCACCTCATAGATGGGATAGCCGGTGCGGTCCGCCGGGTGGATGCCCTGGATCAAATGGTGGAATTTGAAGCCTTTGACGCCGTAATTTTCGACCAGATCTCTGGCTTCCCGGGCACCGAACTTCCCCTTGTGCGGATCGATAGAGGCGAAGGGAATGACGATATCGCTATGATCCGCCGCCAGCTGCGCAATCTCGTAATTGGAAACGCGTTTGGCGCCGACCGCGCTCTCGCAATCGACGGTGAACAGGCAGAAGGCGATCTGCCGCTCGCGGTAGAAATCGATGATCTCGGGGATTTTCGGACGCTCGCGCGGGGCCTTGAAATAGGCGCTGGCGGCATCGAAAAACTGCGCCATCACCGGA
>Ga0182736_1000941_pt1 | contig 34372 bp, 34 predicted proteins | sample eDN5th30CKraftBY_FD_128882 | JGI IMG/M metagenome (GOLD analysis project Ga0182736, IMG submission 128882) | Enriched backyard soil microbial communities from Emeryville, California, USA - eDNA 5th pass 30_C Kraft BY (version 2) (version 2) | ecosystem: Environmental > Terrestrial > Soil >...
GCGCACGCGCAGCGCCACGTTGGACTTCAGCTCGCGGTCCAGGCGGTCGCGCAGCTGGCGGCTGGTCACGAACTTGCCTTCGCGGCCGGCCAGCGGCGAGGTGTTCACCATGAAGTTCATGGTCAGGGTAGGTTCGTCGATGCGCAGCATGGGCAGCGCCTCGGGGCGCACCGGGTCCATGACCGTGCAGCCAATGCCGATTTCTTCCAGGCCGTTGATCAGCACGATATCGCCGGCTTCGGCCTCGTCGACCAATTCACGTTCCAGGCCCTTGAATTTCAGCACCTGGTTGACGCGCCCCTTGCCGGCAACGCCGTCGGGGCCGAACTGGTAGGCCACGTCCATGCCGGAACGGATGCGCCCGCGGTTGATGCGGCCCACGCCGATCTTGCCGACGTAGCTGTTGTAGTCCAGCGAGATGATCTGCATCTGCAGCGGGCCGTTGGGGTCGTCTTCGCGCTGCGGCACGTGCTGCAGGATGGCCTCGAACAGGGTGCGCATGTCGCCATCGCGCACGTCGGGCGTCAGGCCCGCGTAGCCCGACAGGCCCGAGGCGTACACCACCGGGAAATCCAGCTGCTCTTCGGTGGCGCCCAGTTTGTCGAACAGGTCGAACGTGGCGTTGATGACGTAATCGGGGCGTGCGCCCGGGCGGTCGATCTTGTTGACCACGACGATGGGCTTCAGGCCCAGCGCCAGCGCCTTGCGGGTCACGAAGATGGTCTGCGGCATGGGGCCCTCGACCGCGTCGACCAGCAGCAGCACGCCATCGACCATCGACAGCACCCGCTCGACTTCGCCGCCGAAGTCGGCGTGTCCCGGGGTGTCGACGATATTGATGTGGGTGCCCTCGTACTGGACCGCACAGTTCTTGGCCAGGATGGTGATGCCGCGTTCTTTTTCCAGGTCGTTCGAATCCATGACCCGTTCCGAGACCGCCTGGTTCTCGCGGAAAGTGCCGGATTGGCGCAGCAGCTGGTCGACCAGGGTGGTCTTGCCGTGGTCGACGTGGGCAATGATGGCGACGTTGCGCAGGGCGCGAGTCATAGCGGGTCCTTTAAAGTCGGTGTGGCGGGCAGCAGGCCCGCCGGCAATTCAGTCAGTGCAAGCAGCGCCTGCTTGGGGTCTGGCATGGCCTGCAGGGCCTCCAGTGCCACGGCGCGATCCAGCGAAAACGGCCCGACGTGCGTGCGCCGCAACGCCGCCAGGTGGGCATAACAGCCCAGCGCCCGCCCGATGTCCTGGGCCAGCGTGCGTATGTAGGTGCCCTTGCTGCACGCTACGTCGATCTCGGCCCGGCTGCCTTCCAGCGACAGCAGCTCGATGCGGTAGATCGTCACCTGGCGCGCCGGGCGGTCCAGTTCGATGCCCTGGCGCGCGTATTCGTACAGCGGCTTGCCGTCGCGCTTGAGCGCCGAATACATCGGCGGCACCTGCTCGATGGTGCCCTGGAAACGTGACAGCGCATCGTGCAGCGCTGCCGGCGTCACGGCAAAACCTTCGGCCGCGCGCGCCACCACGTGGCCGGTCAGGTCGCCCGAATCGGTTTCCTCGCCGAACTGCAAGGTGGCGCGGTAGGCCTTGTCGGCGTCGAGCATCGCGCCGGAAATCTTGGTGGCACGGCCCATGCAGCACACCAGCAGGCCGGTGGCGAACGGATCCAGTGTACCCGTGTGCCCCGCCTTGGCAGCATCCATGGCGCGCCGGGCACGCTGCAAGGCATGGTTGCTGGACAAGCCCACGGGTTTGTCCAGCAACAGCACACCGTCGAGCGCCAGCCCGCGTCGTTTAGCCATCGTCGATTCCGGAAAAAAAAGTTGCAGCAGCGACGACAGCCGGTCAGCGCTGGTCTTCAGGTTCGTCGGGTTCTTCGGCCGCCGGACCGGTTCGGTTGGCGCGGTCGATCAAGGCCGACATTTCGATGCCGCGCGCGACCTGGGCGTCGTGCACGAAGCGCAGCGTGGGCACGGTATGGATGTGCAGCAGCTTGTACAGCTGCGAGTGCAACCAGCCCGACTTCTCGTTGAGCAGCGCCGCCGCGGCGTCGGGCTCGGCGCCCAATACCGTGAAGTACACCTTGGCATGCGCGTAGTCGGCCGACAGTTCCACACCGGACAGGGTGATCAATCCGGCGCGGGACGTGTCGATCTCGCGCTGGATGAGGCCGGCCAGGTCTTTCTGGATCTGGTCGGCCAGCCGCAAATTGCGGCCGGGGATGGATTTGGACTTGTGACGGCTCATGAAAAACGTGCGGATACGCCGCACCCCTTACAGGGTACGGGCGATCTCCTTGATTTCGAAGACTTCCAGCTGGTCGCCCACCTGGATGTCGTTGCTGCCGCGCAGCGTCAGGCCGCAATCGAAGCCCGACTTGACTTCCTTGACGTCGTCCTTGAAGCGGCGCAGCGAATCGAGGTGGCCGGTCCAGTGGACCACGTTGTTGCGCAGCAACCGGATTTGCGAATCGCGGCGCACCAGGCCATCGAGCACCATGCAGCCGGCCACGTTGCCGATGCGCGAAATGGAGTAGACCTCGCGCACCTCGACCAGGCCGATGACCTCTTCTTTTTTCTCGGGCGCCAGCATGCCCGACATCGCCGCCTTCACTTCATCCACGGCGTCGTAGATGATGTTGTAGTAGCGCAGGTCGATACCGTTGGACTCGGCCAGCTTCTTGGCGCTTTGCTCGGCACGCACGTTGAAGCCGATGACGACCGCGTTCGACGCGATGGCCAGGTTGACGTCGCTTTCCGAGATGCCGCCCACGGCCGCGTGCACCACCTGCACCCGGACTTCGTCGGTGGACAGCTTGGTCAGCGAGGTCACCAGGGCCTCTTGCGACCCCTGCACGTCGGTCTTGACGATCAGCGGCAGGGTTTGCGTGCCTTCGCCCAGGTTGTCGAACATGGATTCGAGCTTGGCGGCCTGCTGGCGTGCCAGCTTGACGTCGCGGAACTTGCCTTGGCGGAACAGCGCGATTTCGCGCGCCTTGCGTTCGTCGGCCAGGGCGATGAGTTCGTCGCCGGCGGCCGGGACTTCCGTCAGGCCCTGGATTTCGACCGGGATGGACGGGCCGGCTTCCTGGACCTGCTTGCCGTTTTCGTCGACCATGGCGCGCACGCGGCCGAAGCTGGCACCTGCCAGGACGACGTCGCCGCGCTTGAGCGTGCCGCTTTGCACCAGGATGGTGGCCACAGGGCCGCGACCCTTGTCGAGGCGCGCTTCGATGACCAGGCCCTTGGCGGGCGCATCGACAGGTGCCGTCAGTTCGAGGATTTCGGCCTGCAGCAGCACATTTTCGAGCAGGTCGTCGATGCCGGCGCCGGTCTTGGCGGACACCGGCACGAACGGCACGTCGCCGCCGTACTCTTCAGGCACCACTTGTTCGGCCACCAGTTCCTGCTTGACGCGCTCGGGGTTGGCCTCGGGCTTGTCGATCTTGTTGACCGCCACGACCAGCGGCACGCCGCCGGCCTTGGCATGGTGGATGGCTTCGCGGGTTTGCGGCATGACGCCGTCGTCGGCCGCCACCACCAGGATGACAATGTCGGTGGCCTTGGCGCCGCGGGCACGCATGGCGGTGAACGCCTCGTGGCCCGGGGTGTCGAGGAAGGTGACCATGCCACGCGCGGTTTCGACGTGGTAGGCACCGATGTGCTGCGTAATGCCGCCGGCTTCGCCCGACGCGACCTTGGCGCGGCGGATGTAGTCCAGCAGCGAGGTCTTGCCGTGGTCGACGTGACCCATGACGGTCACCACCGGCGCGCGCGGCAGCGCTTCGGCTTCGCTGGCCACCGGGGTTTCGTCCAGGAAGGCTTCCGGATCGTCGAGCTTGGCGGCGATGGCCACGTGGCCCAGCTCTTCCACCACGATCATGGCGGTTTCCTGGTCCAGGACCTGGTTGATGGTGACCATCTGGCCAAGTTTCATCAGTTGCTTGATGACTTCGGCGGCCTTGACGGACATCTTGTGGGCCAGGTCGGCCACGCTGATGGTTTCAGGCACGTGCACTTCGCGTGCGATGAATTCCTGCGGCGCGGGTTCGTGGCGGCGATCGGCTTGCTGGTTGCGGCTGTTGCGGCCACCCTTGCCGCCCTTGCCACCGGCGCGCCAGCCGTCGCGGCTGGGGGCCCCGGGCTTGCTGTCGGCCGGCTTCTTGCGCGAGGCGTCGTCGCTCCAGGTGGAGGCGACTTCGGCCGTCTTGATGGTTTTCTTCGAACCGCCGGGGCTGGGCTTGGCGTCTTTCTTGGCGTTGGGCGCGGCAGTCTTGCCGGCCGGCTTGTGCAGCGTGCCCGAGAGCGCGGCGGGCGTCTCGGGTTCGGGCGCGCGCAGCACCTTGCGCGGACGGTTCAGCATTTCGCGCAGCGCGGCGGCCTCGGCCTCGGCGGCACGGCGAGCTTCTTCGCGCCCGGCCGAATCGGCCGCGGCCGCGGCGGCAGGCGCCAGGGCCGGCGCAGCGCGGCGTTCGGCGCGCTTGGGTGCAACAGGTTCGGCTGCGGGCTTGGCAGCCTCGGGCTGGGCCGGCGGAGCGGCCTCGGCAACGGGCTCGGGGGCGATTTCGGTTTCGGCGTGCACAGCGGGTTCCGACGGGGCCGGTTCGGCCTCGCGCTCGGGGACGGCTTCAGCGGCGACGGGCTCGGCCGGCTCGGCCGGCAGCTCTGCCGGCGCGGGTGCCGGTTCGGGTTGGGGCTCAGGCTCGGCCTGGGTCGCGGGGATGGGTTGCGGCTCGTCGACCGGAGCCTGGGCTTGCGGCTCGGGCACTGCGGGCGCTTGCTCGCTGGCCTGCTCGGCGGCCGGCGCAGGCGTCGGGGCCGGCGTGGGCACGGCGGCAGGCACGGGCGCCTGCGCAACGGGCTCGACGTCGGGCTCGGCGACCGGGGCAGCTTCGGCAGCCGCATCGGCGCGCAGGGCGGCTTGTTCCAGGGCGATTTCGGACGGATCGCGCTTGACGAACACGCGCTTCTTGCGAACTTCGACCTGAATGGTGCGCGACCGGCCGGTGGCATCGGCCTGGCGGATTTCGGAGGTCTGGCGACGCGTCAAGGTGATCTTCTTGCCCTCGGTCGCGCCATGGGCGCGGCGCAGCGAGTCGAGCAGCTTCGCCTTGTCGCTGTCGGTAACCGCGTCGTCCACCGAGTTGAGGTCAACACCGGCCGAACGCAGCTGCTCGAGCAGCACGTTGGCAGGCATCTTCAGCTCGGTGGCGAACTGGGCGACAGTATTACTCGACATTAGGCTATCTTCCCTCTATATGCAGCGATTACAACAATAGTGAACGGGCGGCCTGGCCGTGAACTTACCTGACTCGGCATGCGGTCGGTTATTCCTCGTTGAACCAGTGAGCCCGGGCGCGCATGATCAGTTCGCTGGACTGTTGCTCGTCGAGCCCGGAGATTTCCGCCAGCTCGTCGGTGGCCAGCTCGGCCAGATCATCGCGCGTCAGCACTTGCCGCTCGGCCAGCTTGGCCGCCAGTTCCGGCGTCATGCCTTCGAGTTCGAGCAGGTCCTGGGCCGTTTCAAGGCGCTCTTCCTGGGCAATGGCCTCGGTCAGGAGCGCGTTGCGGGCACGGGCGCGCAGCTCGTTGATGGTGTCTTCGTCAAAGGCCTCGATTTCCAGCAGTTCCTGCATGGGCACGTAGGCGATTTCCTCGATACCGGTGAACCCTTCGTCGATCAGGATGTCGGCGACTTCTTCATCGACGTCGAGCTTGCTCATGAACATGGAGCGCAAGCCGGCGCGCTCGGTTTCCTGGCGGCTGAGGCTTTCTTCCGGCGTCATGATGTTGATCTGCCAGCCGGTGAGCTCGGACGCCAGGCGCACGTTCTGCCCCTTGGCGCCGATGGCCTTGGGCAGGTTTTCTTCGTCGACCACGACATCCATGGCGTGCTTGTCTTCGTCGACCACGATGGACTCGACGTTGGCCGGCGCCAGCGCGCCGATGACGAACTGCGCCGGGTCTTCGGACCACAGCACGATATCGACCTGCTCGCCGCCCAGCTCGTTGCGCACCGCCGTGACGCGCGAACCGCGCATGCCCACGCAGGTGCCGATGGGATCGATGCGCTTGTCGTAGGCGATGACGGCGATCTTGGCGCGCACGCCCGGGTCGCGGGCCGCGGCCTTGATTTCGAGCAGGCCTTGTTCGATTTCGGGCACTTCGTTTTCGAACAGCTGGCGGATGAATTCGGGCGAGGTGCGCGACAGGATGACCTGTTGGCCACGCGCCGCGTGATCGACCCGCAGCACGTAGGCGCGCAGGCGGTCGCCGACCCGGAAGTTTTCTTTCGGGATCATTTCGGAGCGCGGCAGGCGGGCTTCGATCTTGCCGGTTTCGACGATGATGTCGCCCTTGTCCATGCGCTTGATCGTGCCCGAGATGATGGTCTCGCCACGATCGAGGAAGTCGTTCAGGACCTGTTCGCGCTCGGCGTCGCGGATCTTCTGCAGGATGGCCTGCTTGGCGGCCTGTGCGCCGATGCGGCCGAACTCGATGGGTTCGAGCGCTTCTTCGATGTATTCGCCCACCTGGATGTTGGGCACCAGCTCGAGCGCGTCGGACAGCATTTCCTGTTTGTCGGGCTCTTGCAGGCCGGCCTCGTCGGGCACCACCAGCCAGCGGCGGAAGCCTTCGTGGCTGCCGGTTTCACGATCGATGGAGACGCGGATTTCGGCGTCTTCCTTGAAACGCTTTTTCATGGCCGAAGCCAGCGCGCTTTCGAGCGCTCCGAAGACCACTTCGCGCGTCACGTTCTTTTCGCGCGCCAAGGCATCGACCAACAGAAGAATTTCGCGACTCATCGCTTTTTGCCCTTGAAATCCAGAACGGGATCCAGTTTGGCACGCTCGATGTCGGCGAGCGTGAAGTTCAGCACCTGGATGTCGTCCTTCTTTGCCTCAAATTCGAGACCGAACACGGTCTGTTGCGCATCGCTTGCCGCGTCATCGCCGCCCTGCCCGGCCTCGGGCACCGACAGGACGCCGGAGAACACCTTGCGGCCGTCCAGCGGCTGGCGCAGCTTGATCTCGATGCGCTCGCCCGCGAAGCGGCGCAACTCGGCCTCGGTGCGCAAGGGGCGGTCGACGCCCGGCGAACCGACTTCGAGCCGCTTGTAGTCGATGTTCTCGACTTCATAGACGCGCGACAACTGGCGAGACACTTGCTCGCAGTCTTCGATGCGCACGCCGCCGGCCTTGTCGATGGTGACGCGCAAAAGGCCCAGCGCGGCACGTTCGACGTCGACGAGCTCGACGTCCATGCCGGCCAGAGCCTGTTGGGTCAATGCGTATAAATCAGCCATACACTCATAAAAAATGGGCTGCAAACCCAGCCCACCGTATTGCCCGGCCCCCGGATTGCGCTTCCCCGCGGATACACCCGCCTGGAAGCCCGACCCGGGCCCGAGCCCAAATATTGCGACCTTGTTTTCCCGCCTTGGGGCCGTGCAAGCCCACCTGGCTATCCGTCGGCCGCGCCCCCAGGCCGAACGGGATACCGCTGGGCGCGGCACCCGGCGCGCGTATGTGATGCATGCGCGCCATGAAAACCAACAATTTTACCAGATAACCGGGAAAATTGCCTGCTATCTCGCGGGTTTAGGCCATGGGCAGCGGCGGGCCACACAGCAGGCGCCGCCGCGGCGCCTCAGCGGCCGCCGCGCCCCCGGCTGCCGCCCAGGAAACCCAGGCGCGATTCGTGCGCCGAGGCACCCTTGGGCTGCCAGTCGTCGCCACGTCCACCGCCACGCTGAGAACGGGATTTACCGCTGCCTTGCGCCTTGGCGCCGGCGCGCGCGCCGCCCTGCCCGGCAGGCTTGCCCGGACGGCTCGGCCCCTTGCGGGGTGCCGGCGCGGCGGGCGCCCCGGGCATGCCGGCTGCAGCCGCGGCCGCGGCCGGGCCCTTGGGACGACGCGGCTTGCCATTCTTGGCCGCCGGCGCGCCGCCCGCCTTGGCGGCAGCGGCCTTGGGCCCGCCCGCCCGGGGCTTGCCGCCGCCGGCCTTGCCTGAGCCGGCTTTGCCGCCTCCCGCCTTGCCGCCGGGCTTGCCCGGCTTGCCACCGCGACCGGCATCCTTGCCCAGCGGGTGTCCGTTGGCATAGCCGCCGGTGAACATCAGGCCAGTGCCGAACGGGTCGGACGGCGAAGACGCCACGTGCCCGGCGCTGCCCGGACCGCCACCCTGCAACTTGCCGCGACGGCCGATGCGCGCGCCGTTCATGCCGTTGCGCTCCATCGTGCCGAAGCCCGGCGGCAAGGCGCTGTCGTGCGAGCGCGGCTGGCGGGCATGGCGACCGCCGTCGTCATCGTCGTCGCGCACCAGGCCCAGCTGGACCATCAGCGCCGTCACCAGCAAGGGATCGAGTTCTTCCCAGCGGCCGCGCCGCAACGTGCGCGGCAGGACCAGGTCGCCGAAACGGGTACGGATCAACCGGCTGACGGTGACGCCCACCGACTCGAACATGCGGCGCACTTCGCGGTTGCGGCCCTCTTGCAGCGTTACGCGGTACCAGCGATTGCTGCCGTCGCCGCCCAGGTAGTCCAAGGCTCCGAAGGCCGCCTGGCCGTCTTCGAGCTCGATGCCTTCCACCAGCGACTTGCGGGTGGCGTCGTCCATTTCGCCCAGCACGCGCACGGCGTACTCGCGCTCGGTGCCGTAGCGCGGGTGCATGATGCGATTGGCCATGTCGCCGGACGTCGTGAAAATCAGCAGGCCTTCGGTGTTCAGGTCCAGGCGCCCCACCGACAACCATTTGCCGGTGCGCAGCTTGGGCAGGCGCGCGAACACGCTGGCCCGCCCGCCCGGATCGTCGTGGCTGACGATTTCGCCCGACGGCTTGTGGTACAAGATGACGCGCGGCGGCTTCTTGGTATTGGGGCGCGCGATGGGCTTGCCATTGACGCGCACCTGATCCGACGGCGAGACGCGCTGGCCGATATGGGCCGGTTCGCCGTTGACCGACACGCGGCCGGCGGTGATCAGTTCTTCCATTTCGCGGCGCGAGCCGACGCCGGCGTCGGCCAGCACCTTGTGCAGCTTGGGCATGGCCGCGTCGCTGTTCAGGTACTTGCCCAGGCGCTGCTCGCTGCGATCGGCCTGGTCCAGGTAGGACAGCGCCTGGTCGGCGTCGCGCTCGGCGCCCCGGCTGTCGGCTTCAGCAGCCGGCGGCGGCGCGGCGTCGGCATCGGCCGCGCCGGCGGCACCCGCGGCAGCCGCATCGCCGCGCCGGCGGCGAAACGGCGTGCGCAACTTGCGGCCACGGCCACGGCCATTGCCGGCATCCCCTTCGCCGGCGCCTTCGGCCGCCGGCTCGGCGGCAGCGGGCGCGGCCTGCGTGGCCAGGTCGGGAACGGGGTGATTGTCTTCTTGCATCGTTGTATTGGTTGTGTCGGTTGTCACAGAGACAGCTCCAGAATTCAAGCTTTTGCCAGCCCGCTCGCGGCGGACCGGTCTTCATCGGGGGTCGAAGGAACCTCGGGCGCAGGCGGCTCGGTGTCGGGCTCGGGCACTTGCGGCTCGATTTCGGGTTCCGGGGTGGGCGGCTCGATCTCGGGCTGAGGATCGGCCGGGGTGATTTCGGGTTCGGGCGCCGCAGGCTCGACCTCGGGTTGCGCATCCGGCTGGGGCACATGGTCGGGCGCGGGCGGCGGGATATCGGGCTGGCCGTGGGCATCGCCGGCATCAGCCTGCAGGACGGGCGGCGGCGCTTCGTGAGCCATGGCGCCAGGGTCGGCCGGGTTCACGGCCTGGGCATCGGCCTCGTCCGGATCAGCGGACTCGGACTCAGCGGATTCGGATTCAGGGTCTACGGATTCCGTATCGGCGGCCGCGACAACGACGGCTTCGGCGGCAGGATCGGCCTCGGCGGCTTGCGCCATCCCATCGGTGTCGGCCGGCGCGGCATCCGCCTCTCCGTCGGCCACGGCATCGGCCGGCGCCTCGCTGCCCGCGGGCGCGGTGGGTTCGAACGTGACTTCCGAGCCGCCCAGGTCCAGGCCTTCCAGGGCGGCCGCGGCCTGCGCGGTATCGAGCGGCGGCAATTCGTCGAGCGCGCGCAGCCCCAGGTCGTCCAGGAATTGTCGCGTGGTGCCGAACAGCGCTGGCCGCCCCGGCGCATCGCGATGGCCGATGACTTCGATCCAGCCTCGGTCTTCCAGCGTCTTGACGATCTGGGACGAGACCGTCACGCCGCGGATGTCTTCGATATCGCCGCGGGTAACCGGCTGGCGCCATGCCACGATGGCCAGCGTTTCCATCACGGCGCGCGAATACTTGGGCGGTTTCTCGGGGTTCAGGCGTTCGAGGTAGCGCTGCATTTGCGGGCGGCTCTGGAATCGCCAGCCGGTGGCCAGCTGGACCAGGTCCATGCCGCGTTCGGTCCACTGCCCTTGCAGCCCCTGCAGCAGCGACCGCAACCGGTCGTTATCGAACTCTGCATCATCGCCGAACAGCTTGCGCATCTCGGCCAGTTGCATCGGCTGGCTCGCGCATAGCAGCGCGGTTTCCAGCACGCATGTTGCCTCGCTATCGTTCATTGATCTTCTGTCTGTAAAAGGGGACGAATTTGCGCCAATGATGAAAAAACGCTATGATCTTTTTCTCAGACGCGGGGTGGAGCAGTCTGGCAGCTCGTCGGGCTCATAACCCGAAGGTCGTAGGTTCAAATCCTGCCCCCGCAACCAAGTTTCCCGAAGGCCCGGCTCATCGCCGGGCCTTTTTGTTTGGTGCCGCGGCCGGCGTGTTGGGTGTCGCAGCCGGCGCGCAGGGCGCCGCCAGGCACGCCACCCAGCGCGCCGAAGCGGGCGCCGTGGCCGGCACGGGCCGGGCGACAGGCGCGCGCCATACCGCCCGCGGGCGGGAAGGTTGAGGTAACGCGGACTTGCGTAATGTTCACGACGTTCCTGTAGACGCGGCGCCGTGCGCCACGCGCCGGACGGGCGCGCTGGATTCGCACGATGCCGCGCGTATCAGTGCGCAGCGCCGCCGCGGCGGCATTCGCTGAAAAAATGAACCTGAATCGCCTGGCGCCAGGGCGCAGGACGCGGACGCAAGGCACCCGTTGTCCCCGAGCAATAGCCGCGCCAAGCCGAAAGCGAACCCGTGAACGGGTTGTACCGGCGTTGCGGCAACGCTGAACCGACGATTCTTAGACGTATGGGACGACCATGCTGCCTGCATGAACGGCCGGCGCGTGGGCGGCCTGCCAACCTGCCTGGCAACCGCCACGAAAAGCCCTGGATCCACTGTAGCGGTACCGGCTGCCGGGAGGCCTGCCACGGAGATACCCGCGGCAGTGTTGCCTGCGCCCCAGCCCATGTTGCATTACGGCGTTTACTGCCGTGAGCACCGCGGCTGCCTGTGGCAGCGCCGGCTGGAGCGACGTTGGTCTTCATGAAGACAGTAAGGCGATTATACCTGCAATGCCCCAGGGGACAAAGCCTGCCGCCCCCGATCGTGGCAATCCGCCATCATGGCCAGGTGTCCCAGGCGGCGGGCCCCAGCCGCTCGGCCAGGAAGTCGAGCATGGCGCGCAGGATCAGCGGCATCTGCCGCCGCGAGACGTATACCCCGTAGATGCCCAGCTCTTCGGGCGGCGTGTCCGGCAGCAGCGCGGCCAGGCGCCCGGCGGCGATCTCGGGCCCGGCCAGGTAGGTGGGCAGCATGGCGATGCCGCCGCCCTGCATCGCGGTGCGGGCCAGCAGCAGGGCATCGTTGGCGGTGACGTTGCCGCCGACCGGCACGTCGATCCAGGCGCCGTCGCGCTGGAAGCGCCACAGGCTCTTGCCGTAGTGCGAATGCGTCAGGCAGTTGTGGCCGGCCAGGTCTTCCGGCTGCGCGGGTGCGCCGTGCGTGCGCAGGTAGGCTGGTGCGGCGCACACCACCGAACGGCACGGCGCCAGCTTGCGCGCGATCAGGTTCGGGTCCAGTTCGTTGGTGATGCGCACCGCCAGGTCGACTCGCTCTTCGACCAGGTTGACGGTGCGGTCGACCAGTTGCAGGTCGACCGATGCGCCCGGATAGCGAGCCACGAAGTCGGCCACCGCGCCGCCCAGTTGGGCAACGCCGAACGACAGGCTGACCGTCATGCGCAGTTCGCCGCGCGGCTGGGCGTCGGGCGTGGCGACCGCCTCGTGCATGTCGCCGACCATGTCCAGCATGCGGCGGCAGCGCGGCAGGGTCTCGGCCCCCGCCGGCGTCAGGCTGAGCCGGCGCGTCGTGCGATGCAACAGCCGCACGCCGACCCATTCCTCTAGTTCGGCCAGGTAACGCGACACCATGGCGCGGGACATGTCCAGCCGCTGTGCCGCGGCCGACAGGCTGCCCCGATCGACGACCTCGACGAACACCTGCATGGCTTTCAGGCGGTCCATGATTGTCTCGTTTCTTGCACCAGTGCCTGTTTTATACCGTATTTCCGGGCACGGGCGGCACCTCGTCCGGAACCGGCTGCCCCAGCGCCTGCAGCACCGCTCGGCCCAGCGCGGCGGGATCCAGCCCGCGCACGATGAACACCAGGCGCGAGCGCCGGTCGCCGTCGGGCCAGGCATCCAGGGGGTCGGGCGGATACAGGTCGCGATGCACACCGTGGATGGCGCACGGCGCCGGCTCGCCCTGGAAGGCGATCAGCCCCTTGATGCGCAGCAACCCGCGATGGTGGGCTTCCTGGATGCGCGCCATGCCGGTCAGGAAGGCCGCGCGGGTGATCGGTAGCGGCAGTTCCAGCACCACGTGGCGCACGTGCGGATGTGGACTGCCGCGCCGTGGCGTGGTGAACGCCCCCAGCCAGCCTTGCGTGGCGCCCCCGCCTGCTGGCGCCCGGGCCGGCACGGGCGCCAGCAGGCGAGCGTCCAGCGGCGCGTCCTGCCGCTGGACGCATACCGCCGCGCCCGGATTGACTTGTGCCACGGCATCCAGCGCCCGTGCCAGCGCCGCCGGGTCGACCAGGTCGGACTTGCTGCAGGCAATCACGTCGGCCAGCGCCACTTGCTGCGCGGCCTCGGGCTGCGCCGACAGTTGGCCGGCAATGTGCTGCGCATCCACGACCGTGATGGTGCCGCGGTAGACATAGCGCTCGGCCAGGAAATGCTCGTGGCGCAGGGTGAACAGGATCGGGGCGGGCGTGGCCAGGCCGGTGGTCTCGACCAGAACGCGGCGAAACGGCGGGATCTGCCGCCGCAGCGCCTGCATGAAGAGTTCGCGCAGCGTGTCGACCAGGCCGCCGTTGACCGTGCAGCAGATGCAGCCGCCTTCGAGCAGGACGATGCGGGCGTCGGCATGCCGCAGCAGGTGATGGTCGACGCCCACGTCGCCGAATTCGTTGACGATCACCGCGGCGTCGGCGTAGGCGGGGTCGCGCACCAGCCGGTTGAGCAGCGTGGTCTTGCCGCTGCCCAGGAAACCGGTCAGCACGGTGACGCCGATGCGCCGATCGGCACCGACGTCTTGCGCGGGAATAAGGTTCTGCATAACGGAAGCCGCTGGCGGACGCGGCACTCAAGCGTAAGATGGATGCGGCAGGCGGCTTGGCCGCATCCGCGACATTGAAGGAGACCCCATGGCGCTGCACCATGCCCGCTCGGGCGAGCTCATCGACATACGGCCCTTGGGGCCGGCCCTGAAGGATACGCTCTCGCGCGCGCTGGTGCGATCCGACCAGCTGGAAATACTGCGCCTGGCGCTGCCGGCCGGGCAGACGCTGCCCCCGCACGGCATCGACGCCAGCGCCATCACCCTGCAATGCCTGGAAGGCGCGGCCGAGCTGGGCGCCCACGGCACGACGCAGACCCTGGAGCCCGGCACGCTGGTCTACCTGGCGCCCGGCGTGCAGCACCAGGTGAAGGCCCTGCGGGACTGTTCGATACTGGTCACGCTATTCCTGGACCGCGCGTAGCGCCGGTCAATCGCTTGCGGGCGCCACGCGTATCTTGAAATCGAGCAGCAGCACCTTCTGCCGGTCGGCAGCCGCGCAATAGCCCCGGTAGCGGCCGGCGGTGAAGGGCGTGCCGGCCACGCTTTCGCTGTCGAGCAGTTCAAGTTCCAGCGCGAACGCATCGCCCGGGTAGGCCGGCCGCACGAACTTCGTGTCCACCTTCAGCAGTTGCATGGGATGGCGGGCAAACTGGTGGGTGAAAGCCGCCATGGCGGCGCCCAGCACATGGATGCCGGCCAGCGGCACGCCGGCGAAACCGGCTTGCGCCGCCAGGTCGCGCGAGCGATGCACGGGATGCCCGCCCCCCACCGCCTGAAGATAATCGCCGTGCCGGGCATCCGATAGCGCGAAGGCGCCGCTGAAGCGCGGCGGCAACAATAGAGTCGTCATGCGGTCTTCCGGTATGCGCGGGCGCCGGCAGGTGCCGGCCGCCACGCCCTGCTGGCCCTAGATGATGTTGCGTTCGCGCAGCGCCGCCTGCTGCGCCGGCGACATGCCCAGTTCCTGGCCGTAGATTTCGTCGTTGTGCTGCCCGATGCCGGGCCCGGCCCGCCAGATTCGCCCGGGGGTTTCGGAAAACCGCGGCACCACATTCTGCATGCGCACCGTGCCGAGCTGTTCGTCCCGGACCTGCACCAGCACTTCGCGCTCGATGAAATGCGGGTCGGCCACGATATCGGCAATATCGTAGATGGGGCTGAAGCTGACCTCGTGCCGCATCAGGATGTCGGAGGCGTCGCTCAAGGTGTGCGCCCCAAACCAGTCTTCCATGATGGCCTCGATCTGGCCGCGGTTCTGGATACGCGCGGGGTTGGTGCGGAACAAGGGGTCTTCCAGCAAATCGGCGCGGCCGATGGCGATGGCCAGCCGGCGAAACACCGTGGGCGCGCTGACGGCCAGCACCACCCACTTGTCGTCGCGGGTCTTGTAGACGCTGCTGGGCGCGGAGTAGGCATTGAGGTTTCCCTGGCGCGAACGCACGACCCCGAGCTGGTCGTATTCGATCGGCATGAAATCGAGTACGCGCAGCATGGCCTCGGTGGCGGACAGGTCGATCTCCTGCCCTTGCCCATGCTTTTGCCGGTGCAGCAGCGCGGCGGTGATGGCGTAGGCGCCGAACACGCCGGTCAGCGCATCCGATACGGGAAAGCCGGGATACAGCGGCGGGCCGTCTTTTTCTCCGCACAGGTTCACGAATCCCGACATGGCCTCGAAGATGCGGGCGAAGCCCGGCCGCGACCGGTAGGGCCCGGTCTGGCCGAAACCGGTGACCCGCAGCACGATCAGGTCGGGCCGGATGGCGCGCAAGCGCGGCATGTCCAACCCCCAGCGATCCAGCGTGCCGGGACGGAAGTTTTCCACCAGCACGTCGTAGCCCGGCAACAGCTGCTCGAAGACCGCGATGCCTTCCGGCTGGCGCAGGTCCAGCGTGATGCCTCGCTTGTTGCGGTTGGCCACCTTGGACCAAAGCGCCACGCCGTCCTTGTGCGGCGGCAACTGGCGGATGTGGTCGCCCTCGCCCGGCAGCTCGACCTTCAGGACTTCCGCCCCCAGATCCGCCATCAGGGTGGACGAGAACGGGCCGGCCACCACCGTGGAAATGTCCAGCACCCGCACGCCGCTCAACGGCCCTGCCCCGCGGCCGGCCTGGCCGACGCCCGGGTTTCCTGACTGCTCGACGCTCATGGGTATCCCTCAGTCGATCGACACGTTGGCTTGCCTGGCGACGTCGCCCCATGCCCGGATCTCGGCGTCGATGAAGCGAGAGAAATCCTGCGGCGTGCCGCCTACGGGCATCGACCCTTCGGACAGCAGGCGCTGGCTGATTTCCGGCGTGCGCAGCGCTTCGTTCACCGCGGCATTGATCTTGTCGACGATCGGCGGGGGCGTGCCCTTGGGGGCGAACAGGCCGTTCCAGCCCGCCGCCACGAAACCGTCGACGCCGGCCTCGGTCATGGTGGGCACGTTCGGCAAGGTCTGGGAACGCTGGGCGCTGGTGACGGCCAGCGGCACCAGCTTGCCCGCGACGATGTAGGGCGCGGTGGTCAGGATCACGTCGAAAGCCAGGTCCACCTGGCCGCCCAGCAGGTCGGCCATGGCCGGGCCCGCCCCCTTGTAGGGAACGCCCAGCATCGAGGTGCCGGTATCGGCCTGGAATTTCTCGAACAGCATGTGCGCCGCGGTACCGACCCCGGCCGTGGCAACCGAGACCCGGCCCGGCTGTTGCCGCGCCCGCTCGATCAGCCCGGCGACCGAGGTGATCTGCTTGGACGGGTGGGCCACCAGCACGTAGGGCTGGTCCACCACGTGCACGACCGGCACGAAGTCGGCCACCGCATCATAGGAAAGCTTTTTGTAGATATTCGGCCCGATGCCGTGCGTGGCCACCGTGCCCCACAGCAGGGTGTAGCCGTCGTTGCCGGCGCGGGCGACCAGTTGCGTCCCGATGGTGCCGCCGGCGCCGGACTTGTTCTCGACCACCACGGGCTGGCCGATGGCCGCCTCGATGCGTGGCGCGAACAAGCGTGCCATGACGTCGGTGGCGCCGCCCGGCGGGAACGGCACGATGATCGTGACGGGCTTGGCCGGCCAGGCGGGCTGAGGCTGGGCCTGGGCCGGCCCGCCCAGGGCGCCCAGCAGCGGCATCGCCGCCAGGGCGGCAAACAGGTTCTTGAATTTCATGGGTCTCCTCCGGTGTCGTCGCCGTTTTTTCTTTACCTGCGGGACATAGGATAAGGACGTCATGATTAACTGATAACTGAAATAAAATCACTTGGTGATAACTTTTAGGTAAGTCATGAGCGTCGATCCACCGGCACTGGGCAGCGCCAAGCTCTTGGGCCGCCTGCGCCTGAAGCAGTTCGAATTGATCAAGGGCGTGTCGGAAGGCCTGTCGTTTCGCCACCTGGCCGACCGCATGGCGCTGTCCCAGCCGGCCATCAGCAAGATGGCGCGCGAGATGGAACAGGCCCTGGGCGCGCCGGTATTCGAGCGCCGCCGCGACGGCGTGTCGCTGACCCCGTTCGGGCAATCGCTAGTGCACGATGCTCGGCTGATCGTCAACAAGCTGGCGCGGCTCGAATCCGAGCTGTCGGAACTACACCGCAACCCGATCCGCACCCTGCGCGCCGGCGCGCCGTCGTACACCGGCATGTCCCTGCTGTCGCGGCCCGTGGCGCTGATCGCGGCGCGGCATCAGCAGGCCCATGTGGAAATCATCGACGGCATCGCCAGCAGGCTGTTCGACATGCTGATGGCCGGCGAACTGGATTTCGTCATCGGCAGCTTGCCGGACCGGAACCTGAGCGACGACGAAGCCGCCCTGCTGCACGTCGAAGTCCTGTACCCCGACGAGCTGCGCTTTGTCGCGCACCGCGACACGCTTGCGGCGGGCCGGCCCGTGCCGATCGAAGACCTGCTGCAGTATTCGTGGGTGATGCCGTCCCGGGACTCGCTGGTGCGCAACGCGCTGCGCACCACGCTGCTCAAGAAAAGGCTGCCGGTGCCGCCCGCCACGGTCGAGTCCAGCCCGCCGTTCATCGGCGCGGTGGTCGCGGAACAGCCCGGCTTCGTCGGCCTGCTGCGTTCGGATTCGGCCGTGTACCTGGCGCAGCGCCTGAACCTGGCGTTACTGGACGTGCGCCCGCGCATCGCGCTGCCCCCCGTGGCCATCTTCCGGTTGCGGGACCCCGACCCTTCCGCATTGGCGGTGGAGCTGTTCGCTCTGGTGCGCGAAAGCGTGCAGACCCTGTTCGCGGATTGAGGCGGCGAGCCACGCCATCGGTCACAGCCTCACAGCACATTCGATCAAACCCGTGGCGTGTTTATCGGCGATGCTGTGTACAGGAAGGCTGCCAAGGCCGCGGCCGCGACGACCGGCCGCGCCATCCTGCGACACGCCGGCGGATCCTTCCCACCGCCCGGCATGTTGCCAGGCGGCTGCCACTGCCACGGCCCGGCCGTGCGGCAAGGAGACCCCGATGACCTACGCCCTTGAGAACATCAACACCACCATCGCCAAGGCCGCCGAAGCGCTGGAGTCCAGCCCCCGCAATCTTGCCCAGGCCCTGCGGTTGCTGCGGGACGTGAAACGAATGGCCCTGGAACTGGACGAGCAATGCGGGGTACAGGTACAGGCCGCCTATGCGACGGGCCGCGCGCATCTGCTGGCGGAAATCAAGGCCAGCGTGGCCGATGCGCCCGAACGGAATATCGTGGAGTACTACCTGCCGAAGGAATGGCCCTGGCCGCTGCCGGGCAAGTACCATTGACGCGCGCCGGGTGGCGCGGGCCGGCGGGCTCGTGCCACTGCCATTCCTCGTATTCGTGGCGATACGCGGCGGCCAGCGCGACCATGGCCAGGCCCAGGAAGACCAGCAGCGCGACGAACAGCGCGAGCAGCAGCCAGATCACGGCGCCCCCCGTTCCGCGTGCGGCCCCACCGGTATCCACGCCATGCGGGCCGGCTCGGGCAAGGGCTTGATCCGCCAGCCCAGGCCGTTCTCGAGTCGTTCGACGCGCTCGGGATATTGCAGGGCCATTTTGGCGGCCGCCAGCCTGGCCCGCATCGAATCGGGCGCATACGGCGCATCGGCATCCGGCAGCGCCCATCCGGGGCCAGCCTGCGCCATGACGGTAGAAAAGTTCCAGGCCATGCTGTGCTCTCCTGCGCCGCGGCCCGGTTCCACACGCCCGGCGCCTGCCCAGGATGCCTGGTTTGCGCGTGGATTTTTTGGCATTTCGTGCTGTCTGCGCGGTATTTCTGCGCTGGCGCGGGGCACTCCAGGCGCACAACCAAGCGGCCCATCAAAAAACCGCCTGGAAGGCGGCTTCGAGGGTTGGGTCTGTTTATCTTGCCGGCGCGGTTGTCATTTCCGCCTGGCCCGTCGCCCCGTGGCGGCCGGCGCTTGTTGCGCCGCCAGGATCGTCGCGGCCCTGACCAGGTCGCACAGCAGCTTTTCGGGCAATACCGCCAGGCTTTCGATCACCGCCGCTTGAGTGGTGTTGGTGCGTCGGGCCACGGTATTGAGTTTTTCCCGGATGCTTTTCGGAAGGTTCACCGAAATCGCAACACTGGCACGGTGCGTTGTCATATATCCCCACAAATTACAGAATCAGACCTATCAATTGCGGATTGCAACGCAAGCCTAACCCCGCCCCATGACAGATTCATCACCCAAATGGGGGAATGTCTACCCAAACCGGGGTACCCCGTCGGCCTGCACGGGCGGTTTTCCGCTATTCCGGGCCGTTCTTTTTCGGTATGGTGGATGCGTTACGGTCACAGTGGAAGACGCGCCATGAACGAAAACCACGACCAGCCGCCCAGGCTTGGACTAGGCGTTGACGAGTTATGGGAAATGGCCGACCAAGCCGGTATCGAGCGCTCGACAGACGAGTCCGCGTTGCTGGCCTTCGCGCTGTCGATCGCTGAAAATTGCGCCGAGATCGGCGACCGCTATACGGTGGCCGGCCGGAACTGCGGCGACGAGATCCGTTCGCGCTTCGGCCTGGGATGATTGCCGGCTACGCGGTCGCCCGGCGCCGACGTGGCATCGTCGCGCAAGAACACGGCGGCCAGAAAAACGCGGCAAAAGAAAAACCGCCTCTAGGGCGGTTTATCTTGATTTCTTTAGCTTTTTGGCTCCCCGAGCTGGGCTCGAACCAGCGACCTGCGGATTAACAGTCCGTCGCTCTACCGACTGAGCTATCGGGGACCTGCTAAAGAAGCGAGATTATGACGCATCTTTTTGGACAGTGCAAGTCGAGGCAAAAATCTTCGACAGGATCCGGCGGCCGGCGGTGGCATGCGTATGCCAGGAAACTCTGATATGATCTCGGTCTTTCGGCGCGGCGCGCTTTTTGCGCGCGGCACCTGCGGAAGGCGCCACGCGCCCATGCACGCCGGCATAGCTCAGTTGGTAGAGCAGCGCATTCGTAATGCGAAGGTCGGGGGTTCGACTCCTCTTGCCGGCACCAGGATTCCCACGCAAGGGCCAGCCTCCGGGTTGGCCCTTCTGCATTGCGCGCCGCCCTGGCCCGCCACGTTCTACCTGTCCAGGAACCGGTCCATTTCTTCGCGGATCATCCTGGCCACGGCTTCCTGGCGCTTCTGCGTCATGCGGTTATCCAGCGCCGCGACGCTGATGCCGCCCAGCACCTCGCCTTCCTTGCTCATCAACGTGACGCCGACGCCGGTGACCTGGTTGACCGCGTGGCTGCCGATCACGGCATAGCCGCGCTTGCGCGCGCGGGCAATGCGCATGCGCAGTTCGTCCAGCCGCAGCGACTTGTACTTGAGAAAGCGGGCGCGGTTGATGCGCAGGTAGTGCTCGGTGGTGTCGGCGTCGAAGCTGGCCAGCATGGCCAGGCCGCCCGCGCCGACGCCGATGGGCTGGCGGTTGCCGACCGGGATGGCCAGCGCCTGGATCGGATAGGTGCCCACTTCCCTGCCGATGCACAGGGTGTCCTGGTCTTGCAGGATCACCAGGAAACTGGCGTCTTCGGTGCGGTCGGAAATGCGGCGCAGCAACGGCCCGTAGCGCGTGGACAGCGACGATTGGACCGCCAGCGATTCGCCCAGTTTGCGGCAGTAGTCGCCCAGGTAGTACTTCTTGCTGCGCACATTGCGCGCCAGCAGCCCCTGCGTTTCCAGTTCGCGCAGCAGGCGCAGCGCAGTCGGTTTTTCGAGCCCCTGCGCGCGGCAGACGTCGACCAGCCGCATGCCTTCTTCGTGATGGCGCTGGACCGTTTTGAGAACCTGCAGCGCCTTCTGGATGCTGGAAGATTGCGTCATGTCGGGCGAGCTTGCGCCCACCGATGAAGTTTCGTATGTTGGAACTTTACTCGCTTTTGGCCGGGTAAGCAGGGGTTAGCCCCGATCGGCCGACCACGCAGAATGGAGCCCTTCGTCAAGCAGCCGATCACATCGATCATGAACGTATACATCACCGGCGTCGCCCATACTCCGCTGGGCCGCCACCCGGACCTCTCGGTCAAGCAGCTTACTGAACAAGCCGTCAACGGCGCCCTGGCCGACAGCGGCCATAGCCTGGAAGACATGCAGGCGGCGTGGTTCTCCAACGTCAGGCAGGGCCAGATGGAAAAGCAGAATTCCATCCGCGGCCAGTGCGCGCTGAACGCGATGGGCGTCAGCGGCATTCCCGTCTTCAACATCGAGAACGCCTGCGCCAGCAGCAGCTCGGGGCTGTTCAACGCCTGCCTGGCGATCGAGTCGGGCATGTTCGACACAGTGCTGGTGGTCGGCGCCGAAAAGATGTTCTACCCCGACAAGAAGACCGAAATGATGAACGCGTTCTTCGGCGGCACGGACATCCACCTGCTGCGCCAGACGTGGGATTTCTTCTGCGAGCTGGAAACCGACCCCGAGATCCGCCAGCGGCTGAACTCGCCCGGCGCGTGGAACACGCAGAGCTTCTTCATGGACATCTACGCCGCCATGGCACGCCAGCACATGCGCACGTATGGCACGACGCAGCGGCAGATTGCCAGCGCGGCGGCCAAGAACCATGCGCACTCGACCATGAACCCGTTGGCGCAGTACCAGAAAGACATGTCGGTCGACGAAGTGCTGGCGACGCCCGAAATCGCCTGGCCGCTGACGCGCGCGATGTGCGCGCCCATTTCCGACGGCGCCTCGGCCGTGGTGCTGTCCAGCGCCCGCGCCCTGTCCGGCGCGAACAAGGGCCGGGCCGTGCGGGTGGCGGGCATCGGCGCGGCCAGCACGGTGATCCGCGACATCACCGACATGGACCGGCATTGCGTGCACCTGGCGGCCCGCCGGGCCTATGCGATGGCCGGCATCACGCCGCAGGACATCGACCTGGCCGAAGTGCACGACGCATCCAGCTTCGCGGAACTGCTGCAGATCGAGAACCTGGGCCTGTGCGCGCGCGGCCAGGGCGGCCCCTACACTGAAAGCGGCGCCACCAGCCTGGGCGGACGCACGCCGGTCAACGTGTCGGGCGGCCTGGTGTCCAAGGGCCACCCGATCGCCGCCACCGGGCTGGCGCAAATCCACGAACTGGTCACGCAATTGCGCCACGAGGCCGGCGCGCGCCAGGTCCAGGGGGCCCGCACGGCCGTGGCCGAGAACGGCGGCGGCTTCCTGCATTACGAAGATGCGGCCGCCGTGGTCACGGTGCTGAGCAACAGGCCCTAGCATGCAGCCCATCGATTTTTTCCTGCAGGGCGCCATGCGGCACCCTGGCCGGACCGCGGCCGTCGAGACGGCCACCGGCCAGGCCCATACCTACGAGGCGCTGCGGGGCCAGGCGCTGGCGCTGGCCGCCGCCCTGCAGCGCCTGTCGGGCAAGTCGCGCCCGGTGGTCGCCACGCTGGCCGGCAACTCGCACGCGATGCTGCTGGGCATACTGGCCACCTACGCCTGCGCGGGCGTGCTGGTGCCGCTGACGCCGACCGTGGTCGAGCAGGACATTGCCCGCCAACTGGCGACGGCCGCGCCCGACATCGTGCTGCACGACACTGCCTACGACGCGCTGCTGGTTTCGTACCGCGGCCTGCGCATCGGCAACGACGCCGGCGGCGACCGCCACGTGGCCGCGCTGGTGCGCGAGTACGCCGGCCAGGCGCCGGTTCGCGCCAACCCGGGCCTGGACGAAACCATCGCCATCAAGTTCACGGGCGGATCGTCGGGCACGCCCAAGGCCGTGCTGCAGTCGCTGCGCTGCATCAACACCATGGTCGCGTCGCTGGGGATGGTGTATGGCTTCGACAGCGAAGAACGCTTCCTGCTGGCGCCGCCGATGACGCACGGCGCCGGCACGTTCGTGTTGCCGGTGCTCAATGCCGGCGGCTGCCTGGTGATTGCGGGCAAGGCCACGGCCGAACAGCTGTACGCCTTGATGGGCACGCAGGGCGTGACCTCTACCTGGGTGCCGCCCACGCTGCTGCAACGGCTGGTCGAAGCGCGGCAGGCGGCGCCGGCCCCCCTGCCGGCGCTGCGCAACCTGCTGTACGGCGGCGCGCCGTGCCCCGCCCCGCTGTTATCGCAGGCCATCGCGGCGTTCGGGCCAGTGCTGGGCGTGACCTACGGCCTGACGGAAGCGCCCGTCATCATCGCCGGCATGGACGGCGCCACCGGCTCGCAGCCGGAAAACCACGGCAGCGCGGGCCGCGTCGGCCCCCTGACGCGCGTGGCGGTGGCCGGCAGCGACGGCCTGCCGACCGACGTCCCGGATACGCTGGGCGAGATCATCGCCAGTGGCGACCTGCTGATGTCGGGCTACCTGAACATGCCCGAGCAGACCGCGGCCGTGCTGAAAGACGGCTGGTTCCATACCGGCGACATCGGCTGCATCGACGCGCGCGGATTCCTGTTCATCAAGGGGCGTTCCAAAGACATCATCATCAGCGGCGGCTTCAACGTCTACCCCTCTGATGTCGAGAACGCCTATATGCGGCACCCGGACATCGCCGAATGCGTGGTGTTCGGCGTGGCCGACGACTACTGGGGCGAACGCGTCGAAATGGCGGTCGTGCCGGTGCGGCCCGGCTCGGCCAGCGCCCAGGCGCTGATCGAGTACGGCAAGCAGCAACTGGGGTCTGTGCGGACGCCCAAAATCATCCACATCGTGGGATCTTTTCCCAAAAATACGCTGGGCAAAATCGACAAGCGACGAATCATCGACGACTTGCGCGACGCAAGCCGGCAGGAGGAACACCGATCATGAAATTCAAGACCTGGATTGCCAGCGCGGCGTGCGCACTGGCCACTACGCTGGGCGGCCCCGCCGCCGCGGCCTTTCCGGACCAGCCCATCCGTTTCGTGGTTGGGTTTCCGCCGGGCGGCTCGACCGACATCGTCACGCGGATTCTGGCCGAAGGCCTGTCGCGCGAACTGGGGCAGACCGTGGTGGTCGAGAACAAGGCGGGCGCGGGCGGCACCATCGGCGCCGCGTCGGTGGCGCATGCCAAGCCGGACGGCTACACCATTTTCCTGGGCACCGTGGCCACCAACGTCATCAACCCGCTGTTGCGCAAGTCACTGAACTTCGACCCCATCAAGGACTTCACCATGATCGGCGAGGTCGGCTTCTACACCAACCTGGTGCTGGTCAATGCCGAGTCGAAATACCAGGACCTGGGCGCGCTGATCGCCGATGCCAAGCAACGGCCGCTGTCGTATTCCAGCCCCGGCGCCGGCACGTCGCCGCACATGACCGGCGAATACTTCAAGATCCTGACCGGCTCGGACATGCAGCACATTCCGTTCTCGGGCAGCGGGCCGGCGCTGACCGCCCTGATGGGCGGCCACGTCGACCTGGGCTTCGACAACCTGCCCGCGGCCCTGGGGCTGGTGAAATCGGGCAAGGTGCGGGCGCTGGCCATCACCAGCACCACGCGCATCAAGGAACTGCCCGACGTGCCCACCGCCGAAGAGCTGGGCGTGAAGAACATGAGCGTGGACGCCTGGGTCAGCGTGATGGGCCCGGCCGGCATCCCGGCCGACCGGCTGTCGGTGCTGAGCTCGGCCTTGCTGAAAGTACTGGCGCAGCCCGACATCGCCCGCAAGCTCGAAGACAAGGCGATCACCATCAAGGGCACCCGCCCGCAAGAACTGCAGGCCTACATCGAATCCGAAACCCGCAAGTGGCGCGGGGTGGTCGAGACGGCCGGTATCAAACCCGAATAACCGGGCGCGGCCCGGGCCCGCACGGCCCGGCGCCACGGCAGAATCCTGCTTTGGCGTACATTGTCAATCCGAGATTTTCCTGATCCGGCCGGCCGCCTTTTTCGGCCGGCCGGTCTTTTCTGTTACGGCGGAATTAAAGTATGCTTCACTGTATACGATTTGTTATACACAGAAAATCAATAAGATAGGAACTTCCGGATGCAGCAAGCCGCACCCACGTCCGCCGTTGGGGTGAACCTAGACCATATCGGGCTGTTCAGCCACGACCTGGCCGCCACCGCCCGGCAATTCGAAGCCCTGGGTTTCTTGCTGACCCCGCAGTCGCAGCACGCCCGCCCGCCCACGCCCGATGCCCCCATCGCGCTGCGCGGCACGGCCAACCGCTGCGCCATGCTGCGGCAGGGGTACATCGAACTGCTGGGCGTGGTGGACCCCACGCTCGACACGCTGGGCGTGCCCGAGGCGCTGGCGCGCTATGCGGGGCTGCACATCCTGGCGTTCGGGCTGGACGACGCGGCGGCCCAGGAAGCCCGGCTGCAGGCCGAGGGGTTCGCCCCCACCCGCACGATCCTGGAGCGCCGGCTGAACCTGCCCCAGGGGTCGGGGCAGGCCCGCTTCATCCAGGTACGCCCGCGGGCCGATGCCCTGCCCGAGGGGCGCGTATTCATGCTGCACCATGAAACGCCCGAACTCGTCTGGCAACCGCGCTATCTGGATCACCCCAACACGGCCGTCGGCCTGGCCGAAACCACCGTGGTGGTGCCGGACCTGGACGAAGCCGCCATGCGCTACCAGCGCTATCTGGGCGCCGCCGCGCAATCCGGGCCGGGCTACCGCCGCTTTGCGCTGAGCCACGGCGCGCTGCGCCTGGTGGCCGCCGACGCGCTGGATACCCTGCTGCCCGGCGTGCGCCCCCCTTGCCTGCCGTTTCCCGCCGCCGCGACGATCGCCGTGGCCAGCCTGGCCACGGCCCTGGCGCACCTGCGCGCGCACGGCGTACCTGTCGAACCCTGCCCCGGCGGCATGCGCATCGCGCCCGACGCCGCCGGCGGCATGGCCCTGTTTTTCCAAGAGTCCCCGGCGCCGCGCGGCTGACCGGATTCCTGTATCCGCCCTGTATACGCGCGGGGCTTTTCCCGATGGAGCCACTCACCATGAAATCCGGATCTCAATCGCAGCGTCGTCCTTTCCGGCGCTGGGCCGCCACGACCCTGCTTGCCGGCGCCGCGCTGGCCACCGCCGCGGGCGTCCAGGCCGAATCGGTGAAGTTCGCCTTCCCGACCAACATCAACCTGTCGAACGCGCCGCTGCTGATGGCCAGCGGCATGGGCTATTTCAAGGAAGAAGGCCTGGACGTCGAGGTGATGTTCTTCCAGGGTTCGTCGGTAATGATGCCGCAGCTGACCCAGAAGCACATCACGTTCGGCTGGATGAGCCCCGAATCGCTGTTCTCGGCCGCGCAGCCGGGGCGTACGCGGCTGCCCGTGAAGCTGTTCTACAACGGCATTTTCCTGTCGCCCTACGAGATCGTGGTCAAGCAGGACAGCCCGGTGAAGCAGGCAGCCGATTTCGCCGGGCGCAAGATCGGCGTGGGCGGCATGACCTGGGCGAACATCCCCATCACCAAGGCGATCCTGCACGACGCCGGGCTGACGCTGGGCAAAGACTATGAGCTGCTGCCGGTGGGCATCGGCGCAGGCGCCTTCCGCGCGCTGGAAGACGGCAGCATTGCCGGCCTGAACCTGTTCGACACCTTCCATGCCCAGCTCGAGAACAGCGGCACCAAGCTGCGCCGCATCCCGGTGGCCGACAAGTACCGCAAGCTGTTCTCCAACGGCTGGCTGGCCCATGAAGATACGCTGCGCGAACAACCCGAGCTGGTGGTGAAGTTCGCCCGCGCCGCCGCCAAGGGCGTGGTGGCCTGCCAGGCCAACGTGCCGGCGTGCGTGAACAACTTCTGGAAACTGTACCCCAACACCAAGCCGTCGCAAGGCACCGAAGCGCAGAAACTGGCAGACGCCGTGCGCATCGTGGAACTGCGGCTGGCCACCATGATCCCGCCGGAAGGCCTGGCGCAAATGGGGCACTACACCCGGGAATCGCTGGAAGACTACGTGAAGGTGCTGCATGGCGGCGGCATGCTGTCGACCACCGACATCCCCCTGGATACGCTCTACACCAATGATTTCGTGGCGCGCATCAACGACTTCGACGCGCAGGCGGTGGCTGCCGCCGCCAAGGCCAAATGATGCCGGGCCACTCGAATCCCGCCGCGGCCGGCGCGCCGGCCGCGGCGCTGGTCTCGGCGCATGACCTGAGCGTGGTGTTCCAGGGCACCCGCGGCACCGTCACGGCGCTGCAGGACCTGTCGCTGTCGGTACAGCCGGGCGAGTTCGTGTCGGTGATCGGGCCCTCGGGCTGTGGAAAATCGACGCTGACCCGCGTGTTCAGCGGCCTGCTGCGGCCCACCAAGGGCAGCGCCATGCTCAAGGGCACCAAGATCGACCGCCCGCGTGGCGACGTCGGGATGGTGTTCCAGCAGGCCAACTTGCTGCCCTGGAAGTCCGTGCTGGACAACGTGCTGGTGCCGGCGCGCGCCCTGCGGCAGAACGTCGGCCAGGCGCGCGAGGCGGCCATGGACCTGCTGCGCCTGGTGGGGCTGGAACGCTTCGCCCACAACTACCCGAGCGAGCTGTCCGGGGGCATGCAGCAGCGCGTGGGCATCGCCCGCGGGTTGATCCACAACCCCGACCTGCTGCTGATGGACGAGCCGTTTTCCGCGCTGGACACCATGACGCGCGACCACATGAGCCTGGAACTGCAACGGATCTGGATGGCGCGCAAGACCTCGGCGCTGTTCATCACGCACAGCATCCCGGAAGCCGTGTTCCTGTCGGACCGGGTGGTGGTGATGTCGGCGCGCCCGGGCACCATCGTGGAAGACATCAAGATCGACCTGCCGCGCCCGCGCACGCTGGATACCATGGCTTCGCCCGAGTTCTCGGAATACTGCAACATGCTGCGCAGGCTGTTCGAGAAGCTGGTGCACTTCAATTAAGAGTAGACGCAATGTCGAACAAGCTGAAAGCAATCGGCTACCCCGCCGTCACCGCGCTGGTGTTGCTGACCATCTGGATCAGCGCCGTCGAAGTCTTCAAGGTACCGGATTACCTGATCCCCTCGCCAGGCGCCGTGATACGCACGCTGCGCACGGGCTACATCGAGGGCCAGTACTGGCCGCACTTCTTCTTCACGTTCAAGAACACGCTGGTGGGCTACGCGACGGGCGCCTGCCTGGCGCTGGTGCTGGGCGCGTTCGTGGCCGAATCGAAGACGTTCGAGCGCTTTTTCTTTCCCTACATCGTGGCGCTGCAGGCCACGCCCAAAGTGGCGATCGCGCCGCTGATCCTGGTGTGGTTCGGCTATGGCATGGCGTCCAAGGTCGTGCTGATCGCGTTGATGACGTTCTTCCCGGTGTTCATCAACACCATCACGGGCATGCGCCAGACCAACGCAGCCATGCTCGACCTGATGAAAGTGTGTTCGGCCTCGCGCCTGCACGTGTTCCTGAACGTGAAGCTGCCGTCGGCGGCCGGGCATATTTTCGCGGGGCTGCAGATCTCGGTGGTGCTCAGCCTGATCGGCGCGGTGGTGTCGGAATTCGTGTCGTCCAGCAAGGGCCTGGGCTACCTGATCCAGTCGGCCTCGGTCAACATGGACGTGGCCACGATGTTCGCCTGCCTGTTCAGCCTGATCGTGATCGGGGTGGCCGGCACCCAACTGATGAGCGTGCTGCATCGCCGGCTGGTGTTCTGGGAACGGGATGCCTCGCGCACCCTCTCGATGCATGAATAACCCACGACCATTTCCCATGGAATTCCACGACTGCTACGCCACCACCTACCAGTCCGCCCGCCAGCGGTTCCGCGCCGCCGCGCAGGACGCCGGCGCCGCCCTGCATGCTTACGCGCATCCCATCCCGGGGCCGGACGGCCAGCCGCTGGCCGCCGACGTGGCGGTGTTCGGGCCGCCCGGCGCGTCGCGGCGCCTGCTGGTGATCAGCGCCACCCATGGGCTGGAGGGCTTTTGCGGCTCGGCCGCGCAACTGGCCTGGATACAGGACGGCGGGCCCGCCACGCTGCCCCCGGATGTGGCGATCGTCATGGTGCATGCCATCAACCCGTGGGGCTTCGCCCACGCGTCGCGCACCACCGAGAACAACGTCGACCTGAACCGCAATTTCGTCGACCATGGCCAGCCGCATCCGGCCAACCCCGACTACGGCCAGTTGCACGAGGCCCTGCTGGAAGCCGACTGGACCATGGACGCCATCCAGCGCGCCCAGGCGGCAATGGACGACTATGCCGCCCGCAAGGGCATGGATGCCTTGTTCGACACCCTGGCGCGCGGTCAGTACAGCCATCCCGACGGGCTGAACTACGGCGGCACGCAGCGGGAATGGTCGAACCTGCTGCTGGAACGGATCGTTCGCGAACATCTACAGACGGCGCAGAAGATCGGGTTCATCGACTGGCACACGGGCGTGGGCGAATACGCCCAGCCGTTCTTCCTGTGCTTCAACGATGAAGGCGGCGAGCTGTTCGAGCGCGCCTGCGCCTGGTGGGGCGACGCCCGCGTGCGCGGCCAGCGCCCGCACGGCAAGGCCCGGCCGTCATACCAGGGGTTGCTGTTCCAGGGCGTGCAACGCTATGCCGGCGACACGCCGGTATGCGGCGCCGTCGTGGAATTCGGCACGCGCGGCTGGCACATGCGGCGCATCCTGCGGCTGGACCTGTGGCTGAAATTCCATGCCACGCCGGGCACCGAGCGCTACGACATGCTGCGCGCCGACCTGCTGGACGCCTTCTGCCCGGTGGACCAGATCTGGCGCGACGCCACGGTGCGCCACGCCGCGCAGATCACCGCCGAGGCGGTGGCCGGCATGGCGGCCTGGTAGCGCCCCGCCCTATTCGGCGTCGGGCTGGTTGTCGGGCGCGGCCAGCTCGAACGCCTGCAACTTGCGGCAGGCGGCATCGATGCGTTGCACCGTGGGCATGGCGGACAGATCGCAATCGAAGCGGCGCGCATTGGCCACCTGCGGCACCAGGCACAGGTCGGCCAGGCCGGGCGCGTCGCCGTGGCAGAAACTGCCGGTGGCGGGCGAATGCGCCAGCATGGCCTCGACCGCGCCCAGGCCCAGGTTCACCCAGTGTCGATACCAGGCGTTCTTGGCGTCTTCGCTGACTTGCATGTCGTGCTTCAGGTACTTGAGCACCCGCAGGTTGTTCAGCGGATGGGTGTCGCAGGCAATGGTTTGCGCGATGGCGCGCACGCGCGCGCGCCCGGCCGGGTCGGCCGGCAGCAACGCGGGCTGGGGATGGGTTTCATCCAGGTATTCGACGATGGCCAGCGACTGGCCGATGATGGCATCGCCGTCGACCAGCGTCGGCACCAACGCGGTGGGATTCAGCGCCCGGTAGGACTCGGACAGCTGTTGCCCGCCGTCTTTCAGCAGATGCACGCCCAGGTATTCGTAGGACAGGCCTTTCAGGTTCAGCGCGATGCGCACGCGGTAGGCGGCCGAACTGCGGAAGTAACTGTACAACTGCATGGGGTCTCCTTGGGGGCGGTGCGGCCGGCGGGCGCCGGCGCGCAAGGGGTGCCGGCGCGTGGCTCAGTGCGAGGCCGGCGCGTCGGGCGCCGGCTTGCGCGACAGGCCCTTGGGCAAGGGAAACGCGACGTTTTCTTCCAGGCCCGGCATGGTGCGCACCGATACCGCGCCCAGTTCTTTCAGGCGTTGCACCACCTGCAGCACCAGCACTTCAGGCGCCGATGCGCCGGCGGTAATGCCGATGCGCTGGCGGCCAGCCAGCCAGGCCGGGTCGATGGCCGCGGCGTTGTCGACCAGATAAGCATCGGTGCCGATGCGCTCGGCCACTTCGCGCAGGCGGTTGGAATTGGAACTGTTGGGGCTGCCCACCACCAGCACCAGGTCGCATTCGGGCGCCAGCATCTTGACGGCGTCCTGGCGGTTCTGCGTGGCGTAGCAGATATCGCTTTTCTTGGGTTCGACGATGTCGGGAAAGCGCGCCCGCAGCGCGGCCGACACTGCCGCGGCGTCGTCGACCGACAGGGTGGTCTGGGTGACGAAGGCCAGGTTGGCGGGATCGGCCACCTGCAGCCCGGCCACGTCGTCGACGGTTTCGACCAGGTACATGCCGCCCTGCGCCTGGCCCAGCGTGCCTTCGACTTCGGGATGGCCCTTGTGGCCGATCATGATGATCTCGCGGCCGGCCGCGCGCATGCGCGCCACTTCGATGTGCACCTTGGTGACCAACGGGCAGGTGGCGTCGAATACCTGTAGGCCGCGCGCCTCGGCTTCGTGGCGCACCGCCTTGGATACGCCGTGCGCCGAGAACACCACGATGGCGCCGGCGGGCGCCTGATCGAGTTCGTCGATGAAGATGGCGCCCTTGCCGCGCAGGTCCTCGACCACGTAGCGGTTATGGACGATTTCGTGGCGCACATAGATGGGCGCGCCATGCAGTTCGAGGGCGCGCTCGACGATGTCGATGGCCCGGTCGACGCCGGCACAGAAGCCGCGCGGCTGGGCCAGCACGACTTCGGCGGCGGCGGCGGTGGCCGGGCGATTCATTACAGCACCCCCAGGATATCGACGTCGATGCGCAGCGCGGTGCCGGCCAGCGGGTGGTTGAAATCGAACAGCGCCCAGTCGGGCTCGAGCTGCTTGAGCACGCCCGAATAGCGGCCGCCGTTGGGCGCGGCGAACTCGACCAGGTCGCCCGGTTCGAAGGTGGCGTCGGCACCGGCGTGTTCGGCCAGCATGGCGCGGGTGACCTTCTGGATCAGTTCGGGGTTGCGGTCGCCGTAAGCCTGGGCGGGGTCGAGGGTGACGCTGAAGCGTTCGCCTTCGGCGCGGCCCAGCAGGGCGGCCTCGAGGCCGGGAGCCCACTGGCCGCTACCCATTTGCAGGGTGGCCGGGCGCCCGTCGAAAGTGTCGGCGAACACGGAGTCTTGCCCGGGCCCGGAGGCCAGCACGATGCGATAGTGCAGCGTCAGGTAGGAATCGGGGCGGACGAGGGGAATCGCCTGTTCGGCGGCGGTGCTGCTCAAGGTGGATCACCGTGGAAAAGTATCGGTAAGCCCCGATTTTAGAACGTCTTGGCGGCAACCGTCCGACGCCCCCTGCCGCCCCGCCCTGGCGTACTTCCACGACTGGGCAAAATCGTTCACTGGCGAGCCGCCCCCGGCGGCCGGAATGGCATGCTGGCGGCCCGCCATCCGGTCGCCGTCCCATGAGCCTGCCCCAAGACCTGCCCGAACACGAACGCCCCCGCGAACGCCTGCTGCGCCACGGCCCCGGCTCGCTGCGCGACGCCGAACTGCTGGCGCTGGCGCTGCGCACCGGTGCGCGCGGCCGCACCGCCATCGACATGGGCAGCGAACTGATGCGCCACTACGGCGGCCTGCGCGGCCTGTTCGCGGCCTCGCCACAGGAACTGATGTCGCTGCCGGGGCTGGGCGCGGCCAAGGCCGGCTCGCTGGCGGCGGTGCTGGAACTGGCGCGTCGCGTCGCCGAAGAACAACTGATGCGCCGGCACACCCTGGCCGAACCGGGCAGCGTCAAGCATTACTTCAAGACGGCGCTGGTGCACCGCACCGTGGAACACTGCCTGGCCCTGTACCTGGACAGCCAGCTCAACCTGATCGCCAGCGGCGAACTGGCGCGCGGCACGCTGGCCCAGGCGTCGGTGTATCCGCGCGAAGTCGTGCGCGAGGCCCTGCGCCACCATGCCGCGGCCCTGATCCTGGCGCACAACCATCCGTCCGGCGCGGCCCGGCCCAGCCAGGCCGACCGCGACTTCAGCCGCCGGCTGAAGCAGGCGCTGGCATTGGTCGACATCCGGCTGGTCGACCACCTGATCGTGGCCGGCGACACGGTCGTGTCCATGGCCGAGCTGGGGCTGCTATAGGCGGCCGGGCGGGCAGCAAGACAGCGGCAATTTCGTTAGACTGGAAACCCACGCCCACCCACTTTCCCCCAGTTGCCCGCCGATGAAGCGCCTTTGGGACATTTCGCCGCCGGTGTCGGCCGATTCGCCGGTGTTTCCCGGCGACACGCCGTATCGCCAGCAATGGAAATGGACGCTGACGCCCGACTGCCCGGTCAACGTCAGCGAAATCACGCTGTCGCCGCACATCGGCGCGCACGCCGACGCCCCGCTGCACTACCGCAACGGCGCGCCGGCCATCGGGGCAGTATCGCTCGAACCCTTTCTGGGCCCCTGCCGGGTCATCCATGCGCTGGACTGCGGGCCGCTGATCCTGCCCGAACACCTGCAGCATGCAGCCGCCGGGCTGCCGCCCCGCGTGCTGGTGCGCACCGCCCGGCACGCCGCGCTGCAATGGTGGACGGACGATTTCAGCGCCTACGCGCCGCACACCATCGAATGGCTGGCCGAGCGCGGCGTCGTGCTGATCGGCCTGGACACGCCCAGCATCGACCCCGCTTCCAGCAAGACCCTGGACAGCCACCACGTCATCCTGCGGCGCGACATGCGCGTACTGGAAAACCTGCTGCTCGACGACGTTGCCGAAGGCGACTACGAACTGATCGCCCTTCCGCTGGCGCTGGCTCAGGCCGATGCCAGCCCGGTGCGCGCCGTCCTGCGCGAACTGGGCTGATCCGCCCCATCCGGGCCGCCCGCCGCGAACGGCGGCGGCCCCATTCAGGCTAGACCGTCGATGACTACCCCCGACCATCCCGAAGACATCGTCCGCCGCGAACGCGCGCAGCTCGACTACGCCCAGGACATGACCTACGGCGACTACCTGCACCTGGACGAACTGCTGGGCGCTCAACACCCGCTGTCGCCCGAGCACAACGAAATGCTGTTCATCGTGCAGCACCAGACCAGCGAGCTCTGGATGAAGCTGATGCTGCACGAGCTGCAAGCCGCGATCGCGAACGTGGCCCAAGACCGCCTGCCACCGGCCTTCAAGATGCTGGCGCGCGTCAGCAAGATCATGGAACAGCTGGTACATGCCTGGGACGTGCTGGCGACCATGACGCCGCCCGAATATTCGGCGTTGCGGCCGTACCTGGCGCATTCCAGCGGCTTCCAGAGCTACCAGTACCGCCAGATCGAGTTCTTGCTGGGCAACAAGAACGCCGCCATGCTCAAGCCGCACGCGCACCGGCCCGACCTGCTGGCGCCGGTGCAGGCGGCCTACCAGGCGCCATCGCTGTACGACGAATCGCTGCGACTGCTGGCCCGCAACGGCCTGGCCGTGCCCGCCAGCCACCTGGACCGCGACTGGACCCGCCCCTACCAGGCCGACCCCGCGGTCGAGGCGGCCTGGCTGGACGTCTATCGCCAGCCAGAGCGCTACTGGGACCTGTACCAACTGGGCGAAAAGCTGACCGACCTGGAAGACGCCTTCCGGCTGTGGCGGTTCCGGCATGTCACCACGGTCGAACGCATCATCGGCTTCAAGCGCGGCACCGGCGGAACGTCCGGCGTGGCGTACTTGCGGAAGATGCTGGACGTGGTGTTGTTTCCGGAGATCTGGGCGTTGCGGACGGATTTGTAGGTCGGCAGCATTGGGGTGTTTTGGGGCTGGGGAATGGGTTCTTGCGCCGTCCCGCGCCGTCCGGGCAGCCGGGGGCGGCGAAGTCGGGTGGGCTCGGGCGCAAGACCAGGCGCCCGAGGCCTGCTGCGCAGGCTGCCCCACCCTCCAATTCGCCGC
>Ga0182736_1000942_pt1 | contig 34354 bp, 31 predicted proteins | sample eDN5th30CKraftBY_FD_128882 | JGI IMG/M metagenome (GOLD analysis project Ga0182736, IMG submission 128882) | Enriched backyard soil microbial communities from Emeryville, California, USA - eDNA 5th pass 30_C Kraft BY (version 2) (version 2) | ecosystem: Environmental > Terrestrial > Soil >...
AACGATCCGTCGAGGCCACATGGACGCGCATCGGTGCCCTGCTCGATGCCTTCTCACCCGACGAGTGTGCAAACTACCTCAGGAACAGTGGCTATGCTTCAATCTAACATGATCGCGCTCTAGGGCAGCAATCGTCCAGTGCCTCGGCACAATCCGCGCAAAAGGTGCATTCAAACGAGCAGATGAACGCGCCGCCTTCATCGGCGGGCAGGTCCACGCCGCAGCGTTCGCAATCAGGGCGCATCTCCAACATGGTCTCGCTCAGCCCTCCGCCGCGCTTGCCACGGCGTCGCAAATCCGGTCGACCACGCGCCGCACCTGCTCGCCATCGTCCCCCTCGGCCATCACCCGGATCACCGGCTCAGTGCCGGAGGGGCGGATGACCAGCCGCCCGCTGCCGTTCAGCTCCGCTTCCGCCGCGGCGATCACCGCCTGCACGCTTTGCGCCGCCAGCGGTTTGCCGCCGGAGAAGCGGACATTCTTGAGCAGTTGCGGCACTGGCTCGAACTGGCGCAGCAGTTCGCTCGCCGGCTTGCCGCTCTCCACCAGCGCGGCGAGCACCTGCAAGGCGGCGATCGTACCGTCGCCTGTCGTGGCATGGTCGGCGAGGATCATGTGGCCGGACTGCTCGCCGCCGATATTGCAGCCACGCGCCCGCATTGCCTCCAGCACGTAGCGATCGCCGACCTTTGTGCGGATGAGGTCGATCCCCTGCCCCGTCAGCAGCCGCTCAAGGCCAAGGTTGGACATGACGGTGGCCACCAGGCCGCCGCCGCGCAGCAGGCCGCGCCGGGCCCAGCTTGTGCCGATCAGCGCCATGATCTGGTCGCCATCGACGATCCGGCCCGTCTCATCGACCACGATCAGCCGGTCCGCGTCGCCATCCAGCGCAATGCCGATATCCGCCCCGGAGGCGACCACTGTCTCCTGCAAAAGCTGCGGCGCGGTTGATCCGCACCCCTCATTGATGTTGGTGCCGTTGGGCGTAACGCCGATGGGAATAACCTGCGCGCCGAGCTCCCAGAAGGTCGGCGGCGCGGTATTATAGGCCGCTCCATTCGCGCAATCGAGCGCGATCTTGAGTCCGTCCAGTCGCAGATTCTGGGGGAAAGTGGATTTGACGAAGTGGATATAGCGCCCGCGCCCATCCTCCACGCGCCGCGCACGGCCGATATGGGCGGCCTCCGCCAGCGGCACGTCGCTCTCGATCAGCGCCTCGATCTTCGCTTCGTCGGCATCGGATAATTTATAGCCATCCGGGCCGAACAGCTTGATGCCGTTATCCGCATAGGGATTGTGGCTGGCCGAGATCATCACGCCCAGATCCGCGCGCATCGAGGCGGCGAGCATCGCCACCGCCGGTGTCGGGATGGGGCCGAACTGGACGACATCCATGCCCACGCTGGTAAAGCCGGCAACCAGCGCATTCTCGATCATATAGCCGGAAAGCCGCGTATCCTTGCCGATGACGACGCGGTGGCGGTGCATGCCGCGCATGAAGTGCCGCCCGGCCGCCATCCCCACGCGCATCGCCGTCTCGGCGGTCATCGGCGCCTCATTGGTCCGGCCCCTGATGCCGTCGGTGCCGAAATAACGTCTCGTCATGCCCAAACCCTCATCAGACGCGCCTCATATCAGACCCATCCCCATCGACCGTCCCTTGTCAGGCCTGCTGCTGGCGCGCCAGCCCTATTCCCCCGCTCGTGCGGAGCGCAGGCCTTCTTCCGGGCGATCGTCAACCGGCGCCGGCTCGCCTTCATCCTTGAGCGTGTCGAGATGCATGAGGCGCGTGATGAAGGGCGAGACGAGCAGCACCGCCGCGGCGATCCCCACCGTCCACCAGCCGATCATGCTGTAGATGGACAGCGTCGCTTCCTTGGTCATCTCGCCGTCGAGGCCGCCGGTCGCCTCGCCAATCTTACCCGCGACGAAATTGCCGACTGCCGACATGTAGAACCACGCGCCCATGACGAGGCTGGCGAGATGTTTGGGCGCCAGCCTGTTCATCGCCGAGAGGCCGACGGGAGACAGGCATAGCTCGCCGGTCGTCTGGAGGAAATAGATGGCGAAGACGAAGAAGACGGGCGTCATCACCGCCATGCCGACCGATTGCGCGCCCCACACGAAGACCAGGAAGGACAGGCCCACCTGTGCCAGCGCAAGGCCGAATTTGGCGGGTGCGGACGGCTCCATCCCGCGCTTGCCGAGCCACACCCATAACCAGGCGAAGATCGGCCCGAGCAGGATGATATAGATGGGGTTGATCGCCTGGAACAGCGATGCCTCCACGCCCTGCCGGTCGACGAAGCGGTCGGTATAGAGGTTGAGGCTGCCGCCCGCCTGCTCGAAAAGCCCCCAGAAGACCGGATTGAGCGAGATCAGGAACAGGATGGCGAAGATGCGGTCGCGCGCGTGCTTCTCCAGCTTCAGCGCGGAGTAAAGCACATAGCCAAGCAGCGCGATGCCCGAAACCAGCAGCAGATTCTGGATGATCGACTGATATTGCACCAGCGCCCAGATCACCGCGATCGAGGCCAGGCCGATGCCGTAAAGCGTCCACTCGGTGTCACGGCGGAGCAATTTGGGCGGCTCGCCATGGCCCAGCAGGAAAGGCTTGCCGAAAATGAACACTACCGCGCCCAGCAACATGCCGACGCCGGCCGCGCCAAAGCCATATTTCCAGCCATAGGTCTCGCCCAGCCAGCCGGCCAGCACCGTGCCGATCGCCGCGCCGACATTCACGCCGACATAGAAGATCGTATAGGCCGCGTCGCGCCGCGTGTCGGTCAGCGGATAGAGCTGGCCGACCAGCACCGAGATATTGGCCTTGAGGAAGCCCGAGCCGACGACGATGCAGGAGAGCGCCAGCCAGAAAATGTTGATCGTCGGATCGCCCTGCCCGCCACTGCCCTCAAAGGCCATCAGGCAGTGGCCGGCGGTCAGGATGAGCGCGCCGAACAGCACGGCCTTGCGCTGGCCGAGATAACGGTCCGCCAGATAGCCGCCGAGCACGGGCGTGATATAGACGAGGCTGGTATAGGCCCCATAGACGAGGTTGGCCTGCCCGTCGCCGAACAGCCAGTGTTTGGTGAGGTAGAAAATGAGCAGGGCGCGCATGCCATAATATGAGAAACGCTCCCACATCTCCGCAAAGAACAGAATGTAGAGCCCTTTGGGATGGCCCAGAAATTCCGCTTTCTTCGTGGAGAGCCCGGCCGCGCCACCGATCAGCAGGAGCAGCAGCGCCGCCAGGGCAATCGCGGGGATCATGTCCATAAATACTCCTGCTTCACCACGGCGGGCGCGAAGATGACCGGCCGACCCTAGAGATTATCGCGGCGCTGTGAAGCGCGTTTTTTGCGCTGAAACACCCGACATTGCGCGCGGGGGCTTGGCGGAGCCGGGGCATTTGGCTAGCCCATGGTCATGCTCAACGATCGCACATCGCTCCTCACCCATCTCGCCACCCGCCGCTCCGGCAAACCGCGTGATCTCGTCGCCCCCGGACCGGACATGGCGCAATTGCGCGAGATGGTCGCCATGGCGGCGCGCACGCCCGATCATGGCAAGCTGGCGCCCTGGCGCTTCGTCATCGTGCCGGATGATCGGCGCGAGGCGCTCGAAACGCTGATCGTGAATGCTTATCGGGCGGAAAAGCCGACAGCGGGCCGGCTGGAGATTGAAGCAATGCAGCAATTCGCCCGGCAGGCCCCGGCCCTGATCGTGGCTCTATCTTCGCCCCGGCCCGGACATATCCCGCTCTGGGAGCAGGAGCTTTCCGCCGGCGCGGCGATGATGAACCTGCTGCACGCCGCTCATGCGATGGGGTTCGCGGCTGGCTGGTTGACCGGCTGGGCCGCTTACAACGCCACGGTGCGCGATGCATTCGGCAGTGGCGATGAGCGCATTGTCGGCTTCCTGTTCATCGGCACGCCAGGCCGCGCGCTGGACGAGAGGCCACGTCCCGAACTGGATAAGGTCGTCTCGATCTGGCCGGGCCACGCCTGAGCTGAAGCGAGCCACGCCGCCCACCTGCTTGACCGACTGGCTGTATTATGGCACTGATGCAGCATGATCGATGAGAGTCGGCCAGTTTACCTCCGTTTGCGGGACATCATTGCGGCGGCCATATTGGATGGCCACTATGGTGATGGCGACATGTTGCCTTCGGTGCGCGCCTTCGCGGCGCAGCAGGGAGCCAATCCGCTCACGGTCGCCAAGGCCTATCAGAGCTTTCAGGATGACGGGCTGGTGCAAGTGAAGCGCGGCATCGGCATGTTCGTCGCGCCCGGCGCCTCGCGCAAGCTTCGCGCGGCCGAGCGGCAGCGCTTCTTCACCACGGTCTGGCCATCCATCACGCGGCAGATGGACCGCATCGGCATCACGCTCGACGATCTGGCCGAGCGCACCGGAAACTGAGTGTCGCTGCACGAAGTGAGGATTACGCAGACCAGTCGAGCCGCGATAGGATTGCCCTCACTGCCCCGCCTCCAAGGCGAAATCCCGCGCCAGTTCGCAGCGTATATCCTCCCCGCACCGTCCCTGTTCCTGATCGCCAAGCGGCAATTTGCGCATCGGCAAACGGAAAGTGTAGAAGATGGATGCTGCAGGCCCTCCCGTCCGGCGGGCTACGCTCGATATCCGCAACCGCCGCATCCGCTAGGGCCGATCGACATTCAGCTCTGACGGCCTGCAAATGGCGTCTTTCCGCGCTTCCGGTGCTCACGTGCCGTCAGCACGCTGCGCGCCGGGTCACGAAAATCGATCATTTTCGGCACGGCATCTTCTGAATGTCGATCGGCCCTAGGACGTGGGCACGGCGCGGATATCAGTCGGTCGGCGCCACGTTGCGGGTCTTGATGAGCCATTTGCCATCCACGCGAACCACATCGTCCACGCCCCGGCCCACGGCGGCCACGCGCGGCGCAGGCTCCACGCCGGCCGCGCCACCGAACACGGTCATCCAGTAATAATGATAACGCGCATGGTCCTTATCGACAAATTCGATGCTCGCATTGGTCACGATATGGTGCATGGCGAGTATCTGTTCGCCCCTGGCGCGGCGATCATCCTGGCTTTTCCTGAGGTCGACGACCATCTTGTGCAGCGCGTCCCTGCCCTTGGTCCCGCCAAACGCGCCATCAGGCGTAAACACGCTGACATAGGCATCCGGATCGAAGGAATCGATGGCGCGCACATATTGCCACATCAGCGCGTCGATTTGCGTGCGATCTCCGGCTTCGCGGATGATATCCGCATCGGATGCGATCGCCGTGCCGGGCGTCGCCACGATCATCATGGCGGCCAGCACCACCCCGGCCAGCTTCTTTCCGCAGATCATCCTGTTCCCCTCCTGTCGATCATGCTTTTGTTTCGCCGCAGCGATCGTCTCTAATGAACCGACAGCGATCGCCGGACATCGCACCGTCGCCAGTCACCAGCGGCCAGATCGCTCTGTCACCCACGCGCGCGCCCGGTTCGACAACTATCCAGCCGCTCCGTTTCCCGGAGGCCCACCGCCTTCGTTAAAATGGTCGCGCCGCTAGACGAGATTCTCCTTGTAGAGCTTCGTCAATTCCGCCCATGCCCGCTCGGCCGCCGACTGATCGTAAACCTGGCTTCCCGGCACACACCAGCCATGATCGGCCGGATAAACCTCGACTGTCGCGGGGCGTTTCGCGGCGTTGAAGGCTTCCTTCAGCACGTCTTTCGCCTTTGGTTCGCGGGCATCGTCATTTTTGGCGATCGCGACAAGATAGGCAGCCTTCGTCTTCGGGATGAGCAGGTGAGGACTGTCCGGCTGATCGGTCACCAGCCCGCCGCCATGGAAACTGCCGACCGCGCCGATCCGCGCCGGCACCGCGGCGGCGGTCATGAAGGAGAGCGGGCCGCCCATGCAATAGCCCTGCACCCCGGCTTTCTTGCCCTTGGCCGTTTCCGGCTGTGCGTCGAGAAAGGCGAGATAGGCCACCGCATCCTTCGCCACGCCGGCATCGGTCATCGCCGCGCGGTAGCCGAAGAGCGTCTGCCGGGCTTCGGCATTGCCGAAATCGAAATTGCCCTCGACCACCGGCGCTTTCTTGCTGCGGTAAAAAGGATTGGGGACGAGGACGACATAGCCCTGCGCGGCCAGCCGCCGGCCAATCTCGCGGAAGACGGGGCGCAGGCCCATAATGTCCGGCCAGATGAGCACGGCGGGCCAGCTGCCCTTGCCGGCCGGGTGGAAGAGCGCGGCATCGGCCGAGCCGTCCGCCGTCTTCACGGTCACGTCCTTTTCCACGATATTCTCGGCGGCATAGGCGCTGCTCGCCAATCCCGCCGCGACAATGCCCGTCGCCACGAATGTCCGGCGGGTCAGGCTCCAGTCTTCGATAAGTCCGGGATGAATATCATTGTCGCACATGCCGAGTCCCTCCTGAACGATATTTTGCCCTATTGCTCCGCCGCCCTGCTTCTTCTGTCAATAGGCAGCCGGCAAAGCGAGGCAACAAGGGCACGTCAGCAACCGCCGGGCACATCACTTCATCGGCTGCCTGACTATCTCGCCGGGTCCGTGGTCATGAACAGCGCCTGCACGGCGATCTTGCCATCACGCACGATGAATTCTTCCGTCGTCTTCGTCGGGCCCATCTCCCAGTTGAGGAAGCCCACATTGCCCTCCTCCCAGACGCGCGTCACCTTCATGGCCGGGCGCGCCGCCACCGGCTCGCTGGCGGCTGGCATGGCGTCAGCCCCTTGCGGGCGTTTGGGAAACATGCGCTCGAACAGCTTGCGAATTTCCGCCTTGCCCTCGATCGCGCGGCCGGCCTGCAACACCACGGCATCGTCAGCATAATCCGCCATGATCGTGTCGATATCGCCCTTGGCGCCGATATGGCGATTGACGATTTCCGTGGGCGTCAGCGCGGCGGCCTGCGCCGTGCCGGCCAGCAGCATGGCGCTCATGGCGCCAGCGAAATATTTCATCATCCCATGCTCCAATGGTTGTTCGACTCAACCTTGGTAGCAAGGCGGATGCGCATGGCGGAGTCAATCGGCCATCGCTCTTTGTCTTCCGCCAGTTCTCACTTGTCCTGTCCGCGCCTCATCTGGCATGAGACGAGCGATGACAGGCTTTTCCATCATGCCGCGCGCCGCGGCAGCACCCCATGCCTAAGCGGCCGGGCCCGGCCGAGCCGGGCGACAAGGGCCGGCTTGAGCTGGTTTTCGACAAGCCGGATCTGCTGGGCGCCCTGTTTGGCGAATATGACCAGAATCTGGTCGCCATCGAAAATCGGCTCGGCGTCTATATCTCCGCACGGGGCAACAAGCTCCAGATTGAAGGCAGCGCGGAAGCGGCCGCTCGCGCGCGTGATGTGCTGAGCGGCCTCTATAACCGCCTCGCCGTGGGCCAGAGCATCGATGCCGGCGCGGTCGAGGCCGTCATCGCCATGTCCGCCGAACCCACGCTGGATGGCATCATCCGCCGCAACGTCGCCACGCCGCCCACCGTGATGATCCGCACGCGCAAGAAGACGATCGTGCCGCGCTCGGCCAATCAGAGCGCCTATATGGAGGCGCTGAGCAGCCATGAGCTGATCTTCGCGCTCGGTCCGGCGGGCACCGGCAAGACCTATCTCGCCGTGGCGCAGGCCGTATCGCAGCTCATCACCGGCTCGGTGGACCGGCTGATCCTCTCCCGCCCCGCCGTCGAGGCCGGCGAGCGCCTCGGCTTCCTGCCCGGCGACATGAAGGAGAAGGTCGACCCCTATCTGCGCCCGCTTTACGACGCGCTATATGATACGCTGCCCGCCGAGCAGGTGGAGCGGCGCATCGCCTCGGGGGAGATCGAGATCGCGCCGATCGCATTCATGCGCGGCCGCACCCTCGCCAATGCCTTCATCATTCTCGATGAGGCGCAGAACACCACGCAGGCGCAGATGAAGATGTTCCTCACCCGCTTTGGGGAGGGTAGCCGCATGGTCGTATGCGGCGATCCCAAACAGGTCGATCTTCCGGTGCCGGGCGTTTCGGGTCTGGCAGATGCGGTCGGCCGGCTGGAGGGCATTGACGGCATCGCCACCATCCGCTTCGGGCGGGCCGACGTCGTCCGCCATCCCATCGTCGGCCGCATCGTCGAAGCCTATGAAGGCCCCGATGCTTGAGGTGATCACCGATGCCGGGCCGGACTGGCCGGCGGATACGGACTGGGAAACACTGGCGCAGCGGGCCGTGTGCGCTGCCTTGTGCCAGACACCCAATGGCGAGCTGATCGACAAGCCGGTCTGCGTCGAGGTTTCGATCAAGCTCTCGGACGATGCCGAGATCCGGCAGCTGAACGCCGCCTATCGGGGCAAGGACCGGCCGACCAATGTGCTTTCCTTCCCGATGATCCAGGCCGATCTGCTGCCCGGTATCGACAATACGGACGATGGCGAGGTGCTGCTTGGCGATATCATCCTCGCGCATGAGACCTGCATGCGGGAAGCGGGTGAGCGCGCCATCGCGCTGGCCGATCATGCGACCCACCTCATCATCCATGGCACGCTGCACCTACTCGGCCACGATCATGAGCATGACAGTGAGGCCGAGGCCATGGAGGCGCTCGAAATTCGGGCGCTTGAAACGCTGGGTCTGCCTGATCCATATGGGGATCGCGAGCATGGCCATGCCCGCCCGATCGACGAACAAGGGACATGACTGACATAATGCCCGAAACAGCCGAGGCCTCCCCCGCCAAAGAGGGCGAGAGTAGTAGCGAAGGCGGCCGAATATGGCGGGGCCTGCGGGCCCTGCTATTCGGCGAGGAAGCGGAACCCAGCCTCCGGCGTGAGTTGGAGACGGTCATCCAGCAATATGACGAGCAGGACAGCGCCCGCCCGGCCAAGGGCGATTTGGCGCCGATCGAGCGCCAGATGCTGCGCAACATGCTGCATTTCAGCGAGCATAGCGTGGATGATGTCGCGGTGCCGCGCGCGGATATCATCGCCATTTCGCAGGATGCCAGCTTTGCTGAATTGATGGCGCTCATCGCACAGGCCGGCCACAGCCGCATCCCCGTGTTCGACGAGACGCTCGACAAGATCACCGGCATGATCCACATTCGCGACGCTTTTGCCATTCTCGCCAATGGCGCGCCGCATCCTGAGACGCTGCACGAGCTGATCCGCCAGCCTCTCTACGTGCCGCAGAGCATGGGCGTGCTCGATCTTCTGGCCGAGATGCGCGCCAAACGCACCCATCTCGCCATCGTCGTCGATGAATATTCCGGCACGGACGGGCTGGTGACGATCGAGGATCTGGTCGAGGAAATCGTCGGTGATATCGAGGATGAGCATGACGAGGAGCCCGAGGCCATGCTCGTCCCGCTCGATGGCGGCATGTGGGATGCGGACGCCCGCGCCGAACTGGACGATGTCGCCGAAACGATCGATCCGAAACTGGCCGAAATCGATTCCGATGTGGATACGCTGGGCGGCCTCGCCTTCGTGATCGCCGGCAAGGTTCCTGAAGTCGGCCAGTGCGTGGTTCATGAGGAAAGTGGCTGGCGGATCGAGATTGTTGAGGGCGACAACCGGCATGTTACCCGCCTGCGCCTCCACCCCCCCGTCCGCGACGAGGCGGATATAGAGGGCTGAACCGGGCACGCCGCGCGGAGACAGGCCAATTCCATGCCGGCAAACGGAACCGGGAGGCGGGGTCGATAAGGGGGCGGGCCCAGCCTCTCCCCGGGGTCGATCCTCGGGATCGATCTCCTGGGGGCCAGCCTCCTTCCTTCGACGTGCCGGGCGATCAGAGCGAGCTGATGACCGCCCAGATGGTGTAGACGCTGAGCACGGCCAGCGGCAGGATCATGGCGAGCGAGGGTAGGTCGTCGCTTTCGTCCAACATGTCGAACATGCCCCGCCCGGCCTTGGTCAGCGCGATGCTCGCGGCAGCCGGCGCCTTGAACGCCCTGTTGAGGCTGAAGGGCTGGTCGGCGACGGCATGGCCTGAACGGATGAATACGGCTTCGGTGGTCATTTTTTGTTTTCCTTTGCGGTTGTGGCGCATCGGAAGAAATCCGGCGCGCCGTGGGGTAACGAGGTCAATATGTGAATTGGCGGCCCGGCCTTCCCTCGCCGGGGCTCGCCCCGGTCAGGCGAGCAGCCACCAGAGCAGGCCTGCCGCCATGATGAGTGGAAAGGCGACCAGTGCAATCAGGGCGGCTTCCGGCGCTTTCATCCGGTCGCCATGATCGCGGTGAAAAGCGGCGAGCTTTTCGGAGAGTCGCGCATCGGCGGCGATCAGGCCCCGGTCGAGCATCGACACATAGGGGAATATGTCGATCAGGTTTGCCAATTCCTGCTCGCTGATCCGGGGGTAACGCATCAGCAGCGCTTCGGCTCTGGCGGCGAGGCGGGATGGCTGCCGCGGGGTGGTCAGCTTGCCTTGCGCGACGGGAAAATAATCGGTCGTCATATCGGACCCTCCATGGATGCGGCGAGACGCGCCGGGCGCGGCGCTTGTCCTGCCTGTGGGAAAAGGGAGATCGCCCTGCATCGGAAAGGTCGGCATGCTGCATGGCGCAGGCCGCACTCACCGATAGCCGCACCGGACGTGGACGCTGGCTAGGCGCACGTCCGGCTAATGGCGGGTCGTCAGGCGCTCCGCATCCTGGAAAGGAGGCATATAAGAGGGTTTGTAACGTGCCATGACTGTCATATGGGGGTTCGGAAAACATTTACAAGGATATTGGTAGAATATTCTTGAACAGATGAAGCAAGCCAGCAAAATCGCCACTTTGGGGGCGGTCGCACCCTCAAAACAGCCAGCTCGGCCTAGTCGTATTTCCGATTCAGCCCCTACCCTCGGCGCCGCCTTGCCGCTATCGTTCGCTCGATACACATGATCTGACGGAGACCAGATGCCATGAAACCGCGCGCACTCGGCTTTGCCTGCACCTTCTCGCTCGCCCTGCTCGCCTGCTCCGGCGCTTCCAGCCCCGGTGAGGCGCAAACCGGCGCCGCTCAGGCCGGCAATGCGCAGACGCAGGAGGTTGATCGCCCGTTCCAGATCACGCCGGTCGGCTCGTTTGATGCGCCATGGGCCATGGCTTTCCTGCCCGATGGCAAGATTTTGGTCACCCAGAAGATGGGCGAGATGATCCTGTTCGATCCCGCAAGCGGCGCGAAGCAGACCGTCACCGGCACGCCCGCCGTGGTCAGCACGGGTCAGGGCGCACTGATGGATGTGGTTCCCGCTCCGGATTTCGCGACGAGCCGCAAAATCTATTTCAGCTATGCCGAGGCCGGCGAAGGCAAGACCAACGGCGTCGCCCTTGCTACCGCCACGCTCGATCAGGGCGCGGCCCCGGCGCTCAAGGATATGCGGGTCATCTTCCGCGCCACGCCTTATATTGAGAGTGCGGCGCACTGGTCCGGCCGCATCGCCTTCTCGCCGGACAAGCAGCATCTCTTCTTCACCAATGGCGAGCGCGCCAAGGCGGACCCGGCGCAGGACCCCAAATCGACGCTCGGCAAGGTGCTGCGCCTCAATCTGGATGGCACGCCGGCCGCCGGCAATCCGCTCGCCGCCCAGGGCTTCCATCCGGCCATCTGGTCCTATGGCCACCGCAACCTGACCGGCATCGCCTTCGATCGCGATGGGCGCCTGTGGGAAGTGGAGATGGGCCCACTCGGCGGCGATGAGGTCAATCTCATCAAGCCCGGCGTCAACTATGGCTGGCCCAACGCGTCCAACGGCAGCAATTACGACAAGAGCGATATTCCCGATCACAAGGCCGGTGACGGCTATGAGCCGCCCAAGGTCTTCTGGAACCCGTCCCTCGCGCCCGCCGCGCTCGCTTATTATGACGCGCCATTGTTCCCCGCATGGCGCAATTCGCTGTTCATTCCGGGCCTTTCGGGCATGGCGCTGGAGCGTGTCGCGCTGGATGGCGAATCCGCGACCAAGGCCGATCGGTGGGAGATGGGCGCCCGCATCCGCTCCGTGCGCACCGGCCCGGATGGCGCGCTCTGGCTGCTGGAGGATGGGCCCAAGGGCCGGATGCTCAAGCTGACCCCCAAGGGCTGACGATGAAGGGCGGCCAGCACATAAGGTGACGGCCGCCCCTCCCTTTCAGCATCGAGTATATCGCCGGGCTGGCGCGTCGGGAACATGTCTCTGCTTTACCTCCGCGCGATTGGCGGGGGCGGCATAAGTGCCCGCTGCGGCTGGACGCCCGTGGTTCGCCTGTTCAGCCTGCCCTCATGCGCGGCGGGGCTCAACAAACGCCGCCGCTCGCCCTGTCTGCGATGATTGCGTGGCATTTCGCAGCCCGACGAGCATGTCGAACATGCCCGGCCTTCGATCCGGCCCCGCTTGAACCCCACGATCCGCGCGCAGGCTTCACATATCTGCCCAGAACGCGGCCCCAGCCTGGCCCGCCCAAGCGCCGCCCCGGCGTCCGGCAGCTAAATCATAGCCAGATAGTCAAACCACATCCCAGTTTCTCGGCCGCTGCCATGGGCCGTTATCTGCCGCCCATAGCGCGCCCGGCCGGCAAACAGGTCCGGGCGGGCCGCCGGTTCCCTGCTCGTCCAGCTTCCGCCTCTAATCGCCCACGCCGATAAACTCGACTTCGCCATCCGCATTGATGGGGTTGCGATCATTTTCGGCGCAGACAAATTCGATCTGATCGAAGCCGCGTTCGCGCTTGAACTGATAGCTTGAGTGCCATGGGGCGACGAGCGCTTCGGGATCCTCGAATGTGTTGTCGATCAGCAGCACGTCCTTGTTCGTCGGGTCGAGGCGGATGCGCTCGGTCAGTTTCACCTTGCTGCTATGCGTGATGCCCCAGCGGCCCATCGTGCCGCCTTCCCGCAGGCCGATGGTGGTAACGACGAGCGTATCGCCCTCCCAATGGCCGATCGAACTGCCGTTGAACGTCGGGTCGGGGTCTTCCGGCAGAGGCCGGCCGTCGGTAAAGATCCGGCGCACCTGCATATAGGCTTCCTGAATCACCGTGACGCGGCCCGGCGTGAAGAGAAATTCCAGATTATAGGGCTGCGTCATGATGCCGGGCACGCCGGGCGGCTCGCAGGCCGATGAGCGGCGCTCCACCTTCAGCTGCGCTTCGGGGTCGCCGCTTTTGATAAGCGCCTGAATCTCGTCATAATGTGTCTTATATTTGCCTTTGAGCTGCGGGATTTCCGGCTTGGCGTTCGCGCTCAGCATGGGGCTCCACAGGCCGCGCCAGTCGGGCAGCTTCTGGAGCGCGGCAAAATCCACTTGTGGCGCCGAGGCCGGCCAGATTTTATCCGGCACCACATTTTGCGGCATCACATCTGCGGCCTGCGCGGCGGATTGCTGCGCCCCACCCGGCGCGGCAAGGCAAACGGCCGCAAGCACGCCCAATGGCGCGACCCAATATTTCATCGCTTCCCTACTCCCCCCGCTGCTCGCATGCCGGTCATTTATTCTCGAGCGTCTTGCCATCCGGCAGGACGACCCTGACGAGAGAGCCGCCCGCCTTGCCGTTCACCAGCGGATGATAGGTCACTGTCACCTTGTCACCCGCTTTCAATGCCGAGCGCCGCCAGCCAACACTCACCAGATTATTGGGGCTGGTCATCTCGATCGCCCAATTGGTCGCGCCGCCTTTGGCGTCGGCCACGTCGATATGCATCCAGGCGTGGGGATTGGTCCACCGGAAGTCGGTGACCGTCCCCTGCACCGTGACGTCCTTCTTCATATCGAACATCGAGAAGCTGTGATGCGCAGCCGCCGTGGCCGCGCAGGATGCCAGCACCAGCCCCGTCAGCCACGTGATCCGCATGGTCGCTCTCCTCTATGTGCCGCCGTCAGTTTGCGGTGGGCACGTTGATCGCCTTGCCATCCACCGCCCGTTCGCCGCCCAGTATCTTGCCATCGGGCAGAACGATGGTGTTGAACAAGCCACCTTTCTTGCCATTGCGCAATGGATTGATGGTGATCGTCACCTGATCGCCCGCTTTCAGGGTCGATCGCCGCCAGCCCTGCCGGGTAAGGTTGTTGGGGCTGTTCAGTTCCACGCCCCAGCGCACCTTGGTGCCTTTCGCGTCCGGCACGTCCAGCTCGATCCAGGCATGGGGGTTGGTCCACTGGAACTCCACCACCGAGCCTTTCAACGTCACCGTCTTGGCCTGATCGAACATGGCGAAGCTGTGATGAGCGCCGGCAGATGCCGCCGCCAGCGCTGTCGCCAGGACGCAGCCGCGCAACATGGCCTTGCAATTCATTCCGTTCATTCCTTTCCCATCACTTCTGCTGGTCGGCGTCGTCGAGCGCATCCTGCCCCCGGTCTGTGCCGGGCAGGTTGGCGTTGCGCGCCTCGGTGCATTCCACTTCGCCAATGTCGCTTTCCAGCACACGGTCCCAGCGCTTGGTGTTGCGCCATTCGCCTTTCCACATCTCGGGATCGGTCATGATATATTCGATCTCCAGCGTATTCCCGCTGTTGATCATGCGGATGCGCTCGACGATCTGGAACGACTCGCTGACCGGAATGCCTACGTCGATCCAGTGATGATCCGTCTCGAAACCCTTGGTGGTGACGATGAGGGTATCGCCCTCCCACTGGCCGATGGACTCGCCATTATAGGTCGGCACATAGATGTCCGGGTCGGTATGGGTGCGCCCGTCGAGATAGATGGCGCGGAAACTGTTGGTGAAGCCCGCGACCATATAGACCACGGTCGGCAACTGCACGAACATGACCGGCCACACCCGCGTCATGATCATCGGCATGCCGGCCGGATAGCATTGGCCGATGCTGTCGCGGTAATTTTCGCCCCGCTCGCGCGCCGCCGTGCCTTCGGTCAGGGCCTTCTGCCCTTCGGCGTAGAATTCCGGATAGGGCGGGCCGAACATGAATTTGTTGAAGCCCTCGCTCAGATCGACAAACCAGGTGCCGGTCATGTCGAAGGGCGGCTTGGGGCGCGGCTTGGCGAGGTTGTCCGGATCGAGCGCGCCGGCCTGCCCGGGATGTTTGTGCTGGAGCTGCTCCAGTTCGTCCGCCGTCAGCCGGCGGTCCCGGTCGCGCGTTTGCGCCTGCGCGGTGGAAAGCATGAATGCCGCGCATGTCACCGCCGCGACGATGCGCCACTGTTTCCGCCCGTTGCCGGGCCGCGCCGTTCCGCGTGCCGCCTTCATTCCGATCTCCTCTCCCCGCGGATTCGCAGCCTCTTTCGCGGTTGGCGAAAAGGTCTGTCGAATCAACAATCCATGGATCGACCAAGCGTTTGATTTTGTCAATAATGTCTGATAGCGACTCGTCTTGTCGAGGCCATGGGCACGGCATCCAGAAGCGCCACAATGATGGTGAAAACGGGGAGGGGAACTTGGCCAGACATCTGTATCTGCCGGCGCTGCCGGCTGCGCGCATCCGCACATTCAAGGCAGCCGCCCTTGCCGGCGCGGCGTTTATCGGCGCGCAGGGCTCGTATCTTCACGCCCAGACCGCCAGCGACGGCGATGGCATATCGGACATCATCGTCACCGCCGAGCGCCGCGCGACCAATCTTCAAGATACGCCGCTGTCGATCGTGGCGATGACGCCGGAAACCGTTGAGGCCAAGGGAATCGAGGATCTGGAGGATCTCTCCCACTTCACGCCCAATCTGAGCATCACGCCGTCGCGCGGCGGCGGCAACAACAGTGCGCAATTCGTCATTCGCGGCATTGGCGGCGGTGGCGGCACCACCGGCGAGCGCGGCGTGGGGCTGTATATTGACGGCATCTACATGCCGCGCACCAGCGGCGCGGTGCTGCGCGTGCTGGATATCGACCGCATCGAGATATTGCGTGGTCCGCAGGGCACATTGTTCGGCCGCAACTCCACCGGCGGCGCGATCCGCATCTTCAGCAAACAGCCGACCGATCATGCCGAGGGCTATATTCGCGGCACACTGGGCACGCTCGACCGGCACGACCTTGTCGCCATGGTCAATCTGCCTGTGGGCGAAGGTCTCGCGATCCGGGCACAGGGCGCTTATCTGGATCAGGGCGGCTTCGTCAGCCGTGGCACGGAGATGCTCGGCGCCCAGCGCGATATTATCGGCCGCCTGCAGGCGCGTTACGAGGGTGGCTCGGGTTTCCATGCCACGCTGGGTTTTCTCTACAGCAATTCGGAAGCCAACGGCACGCCCAATGTGATGACCGAGTTCGATATGCGGCCGGGCATCGAAGGCTATGTGCAGGGCAATTATGGCGACTGGATCAACGATGCGTTCAAGGCCGCCGGGCAGGCCCCGCTCGCGCCCTATAATGATCCGCGCATCGTCAAGAATGATTTCACCACGACCGACATCTGCCTGATGGATGATTTCAACCCGGATTACGACCCGGCCTGCAACCAGAATCTGGTCAGCGACTATTGGCAGGCCGATCTCAATATCGGTGTTGATCTGAGCGATACGGTCCGCGTGAGTTCGGTGTCCGGCTATGCCCAGCTGCGCCATAGCGGCACGTCGGACTATCAGGGCCTCGGCATGGAAACCCGTGGTGAGAATGTCTCGTCGGACGTCTTCTATCAGGAGCTTCAGCTCAACGCGGCGCTGTTCGGCGAGGCACTGGACGTGGTGACCGGCGCCAATTATTTCCATGAAAAATCATTCGCGCCCAACCATCTCGTCACACGGCGTGGAACAAGCGCCTATCCCGCCAATCCCGGCACGCCGCCCGATGGCGATGCGGGGCTGTTCCGTCTCGCCGACACATTCACCGAGCAGCGGTCGGATTCCTACGGCCTGTTCCTCAGCGCCACCTGGCATGTGACGGATCGCCTCAACGTCACCGGCGGCTTGCGCCATGCATGGGACAAGAAGGCATATAGCCAGGTCCGCTTCCCCGCCGATGATTTCACGCCCGCGCCGGGCACGACTTCAACGCAGGTCGATGCCGGCGGCACCTTCACCGCGCTCGATTACCGGGGCACGATCGACTATCATTTCGATGATGACATCATGGCCTATGCCACCATTTCCAAGGCATATAAGGCGGGCCAGTTCAGCTATACCATCGCAAGCTGGACGCCGGCCAATCAGGCGACGGGCGCAGCCCAGAGCGCCGGTATCCGGCCGATCCCCAATGAGAAAGTGGTGAATTACGAGGCCGGCCTGCGCCTCAGCCTGTTCGATCGCCGGCTGCGCCTCAACCCGACCGCCTTCATCATGGATTACACCAACCGGCAGGCGGCGGTGCAGGTCACCTGCGGCACCGGCTCGCTCTCCCACATCCCGTCGGGCAGCGGACAATGCCCGCTCGGCTTCCTCATCCTCGTGCAGAATCAGGGCGATGTGCGGATCAAGGGCATCGAGCTGGATGCGCAGCTTGCGCTGGCGCATAATTTCACCATCGATGCGAGCGGCGGCATCACCGATCCCACACTTAAAAATCCGCCGGCCGGCACCGTGCACCTCTACCCGGACGCGCCCTCTCCCAGCTTCAATATCGGCGCGACCTATGTGGTGGAGCGGCCTTTCGGGAAGACGACGCTCAACCTGAACTACGCCTATGTCGGCAAACAGGCGACCCACCCGTCGGAAGGAACGGATTCCTCCTACATGCTGCCGGCCTACGGGCTGGTCAACGCCCGCATCCAGTTTGCGCTGGAGCGGGTGCCGGTGACCATCTCCGCCTATGCCAATAATCTGCTGGATACGACCTATGCTGTCTTCGCCCAGCGCTTTGGCGGCGGTTATTGGGATTCCGGCTCCGGTGTCGGGCCGGCCGCGCCGCCGCGCAGCGCCCTCAGCGAAGTGCGCGGTCGCCCGCGCGAAATCGGGCTTACGCTCCAGTATAATTTCTGACCACAGGCGGCGGGCTCTGCCTGCCGCCAGAGATCATCCACCGGCGGGCTCTGCCTGCCGCCAGAGATCATCTCGCCGGCGCGTTCTGCCTGCCGCCGCAAGCATCCCGCCGCCCGGCTGGGCCGCTATGCGGTGCGATGCACGGCCAATCGGCATCAACCCGTCTTGCCCGCAGCCTCATCGCCGCGGACAAGGCCTGCGCCGCCGCCTTATCTCGCTACCACGCGCCGCCGTCAGTCCGTTGCACCCTCGGCGCGCTCCCGGTCGAGCAGGATCTGCGCCTTGCGAGTGACCTGGTCGAGAATGTCCGATACGCGCTCAATTTCGGCATCGGGAATATCGCCGACCAGAAACGCGTTGCGCTCGATCGCCAGCGCCACCATGCGTTCGTAGAGGCCCTTGCCTTCCGCCGAGAGGGTGATGTCGATCGCCGGGCCGCCCGGCCGGCGCTCGCTGTCAAGCAAACCCCGTTCCTTCATCGCCTTGACCGCGCGGCTCACCTGCCCGCGATCGAGGTTGAGCAGTTCCGCCAGATCGTTGAGCGAGAGCGGCGCATGATCGCCAACCTGCGACATGATGCGCCACTCGATGCCGGAAAGGTCGAAGCTGCGCCGATGGACCAGCGTGCCGCTGCGCCGCAGCAGGTCGAGCAGGCTGATGATGCGGAAGGTGAATACGCCGCGCATTGGCGATGCGGGGGCGTTGTCCGCCACATCCTCGTCATGGCCTTGGGTCGATAGGGTCTGGCTCAAGATAAATCCTTTTTTCAGGATACTCCAACCTTTTTGACATAGTCAAAATATCAGGCTAATCAATGTGCGAGCGCTTTATAGAGACAATGCGCCGGAATGTCGCCACCCCCCGTCAGAACAAGCGGGCAAGGCGGCCGGAGAGAATGAATGAAGGTCTTTGCAGGGCGAACCGCATTCGTGACCGGGGGTGCCAGCGGCATCGGCCTCGGCATGGTCAAAGCCTTTCTCGCGCGCGGCATGAATGTCGTGATGGCGGACCTGATGCGCGATCATCTCGATGAAGCCGCCGCCCTCCTGCATGGCCAAAATCGCCTCCACCGCATCCAGTTGGACGTCGCCGACCGCGCCGCCATGGCCGCCGCGGCGGAGGAGACCGAGCGCCTGTTCGGCCCGGTCCATCTGCTGTGCAACAATGTCGGCGTCAGCCAGCGCGCGCCGATTGACGAGGCGAGCTATGCGGATTGGGACTATGTCCTCGGCGTCAATATCGGCGGCACCGTCAACGGCCTCGTCAGCTTCCTGCCGGGCATGAAGGCGCATGGGCAAGGCGGCCATGTGGTCAACACCTCGTCCATGGCCGGGATGATTCCGGTGCCGGCCTTCGCCGGCGTCTATGCCACGTCCAAATTCGCCATTCGCGGCATGACGGACGCGCTGCGCCTCGCGCTCGGGCCTTATCGCATCGGCGCATCGGTGCTCTGCCCCGGCATGACGCGCACCCGCGCGATGACGGCGGGCGATCGCTATCGCCGCGCGGCGACCACCGGCGCGCAGGAGGATGAGCATCGCGACAGCATCGCCCACGGCATGGACCCGGATGCGCTTGGCCTGCGCGTGGTCGAGGCGATTGCGCGCAACGAGCCATATATCTTCCCGCATGGCGAATTTCGGGAAGAGGTCGCCGCTTATTTCGCCGAGATGCTGGACGCATTTCCGACAGATTATGAAATCGATCCGTTCCGCAAGGCGGGCGAGGAACGGCGCGCGCAGATGACGGCGCAAGGCCAGAGCGGTCGCAGACGCCATTGATACGGATGCGATCGATACGAATTGAAGCGGGGCCGGCGATCCCGCCCGGCAGGATGAAGGAGGGGGAAGGATATGAGACAGCTGATTGGCCTGACGATGACCGCGCTCGGCCTCGCGCTGGTCAGTGCGCCACCAGCCGCGCAGGCGCAACAACCCGGCGCCACGGCCCGGCCATGGTATAAGCAGCCCTTCGATCCCGCGCGCGCGCAGCCCTGCGATCGCGCCTGCCTGGTCGATCTGGGCGACCGCTTTCTGCGCGCGATGGAAAAGCAGGACGTCAACGCGCTGCCGCTCGCGGAAGAGGTGTTCGTCACCGAGAATACCGGCCGCATCGCACTGGGCGAAGGCGTGCTCTGGCGGGCGGAGATCAAGCCGACCGGCTACCGGATCGACGTGGCCGATCCTGTGCTTGGCGAGATCGCCATGCAGCTTGTCTATATGATCGAGGGGCGGCCGGCGATGGTCGCCATCCGCCTCAAGGTGGATCGCCACCTGATTACCGAGGTCGAGCAACTTCTGGACCGCGACGTCGCGCCGCAGGCGATGGAACTGCTCGCCAGCCCGCGCCCCACGCTGCTGGCCGACGTTCCGGCCGCGCAGCGTGATTCGCGGGAATTACTCATCAATGCCGCCCATAGCTATTTCGACGCGCTGACCGGGGAGGATGGCCGGATCGGTGCCTTCGCGCCGGATTGCGTGCGCTATGAGCAGGGCTATCAGACGGCGGCCAACAAGACGCCGGGGCGCGGCTCCCCCTCCCCGCAACTGCCGGACACATCGACGGAAATGGGTCGCATCCTCTCGCGCCTCAGCACCATGTCGTGCGAGGAGCAGATTTCCACCGGCATCTTTGCGGGCATGAAGAAGATCTGGCCGCGCCGCATGGTCGTCGATCAGCAGAAGGGTTTGGTGGCCGTCTTCCCGCTCTTCGTGCATGACGGCACCAAGCGGCCGACCGCGCCCGATAGCATCGCCGCAAGCCGGCCGGGCATCGCCATGGTGCTCAATCTGGTGACCATGGAGACGTTCGGCATTCGCGGCGGCAAAATCCATGAGGTCGAGGCTTTTCCCTTCGTCACCCTGCCCTATGGCGTGGGGGATGGCTGGACACCCGCGACCGGCCGCTAGGCCGGCCTGATCCGGGGTGGCTTGCTCCCACCGGGCAAGCCCCCTCACCGGCGCTCAACCGCAAAGGACCAAACAGCCCATGCAAAATCTGGACGGCAAGACCGCGTTCATCACCGGCGGCGCGAGCGGCATCGGCCTTGGCATGGCGCGCATCTTCACCCGCGCGGGCATGAATGTGGTGATCGCCGATCTGCGCCGCGACCATCTCGATGAAGCGCAAGCCGTGCTTGCCGCCGATGGTGTCGCCGCGCGTGTCCACCCCATGCAGCTCGACGTCACGGATCGCGCCGCCTATGCCGCCGCGGCCGATGAGGCTGAGGGCGCGTTCGGCAAAATCCATATCCTCTGCAACAATGCCGGCATCGGCCTCGGGCGCAGCATCGGGCAGGCGAGCTATGCGGATTGGGACTGGGCGATCGACATCAACGTCAACGCCATCTTCTCCGGCATCCACCTTTTCCTGCCGCGCATCCGCCGCCATGGCGAGGGCGGCCATATCGTCAACACCGCGTCGATGGCCGGCATTCTCCAATATAGCGGCGCGGGCGTCTATGTCGCGACCAAGTTCGCCGTCGTCGGCCTGTCGGAAGCCCTGCGCGCCGAGCTGGCGCCGGAGGGCATCGGCGTCTCGGCCTTCTGCCCCGGCGGGGTGCGCAGCAACATCCGCGATTATGAGCGGACCCGCCCGGCGCGCTTCGCCGTTCCGCCGGCAGAGAGCGGCTCCACACCCCGCCCCGGCTTCTCTTTCAGCGATGAGGATCGCGCCCGCCTCGCCACCCTCACCGCCTCGCCGGAGGAAGCCGGTGAGCTGGTGCTGCAAGGCATCCGCGACAATGCGCTCTACATCTTCACCGCGCCGGAATTTCGCGCGGGCGTCGAGCAGCGTTTCGACGCGATCCGCCGGGCGCTGGGCCAGGATGAGGCGCGCGAACGCACCGCGCTGGACCTCATCCCCAATCTGGTCGGCAGCCCGATCTATCGCGACGCCTGAGGCCGCAAACATCGCAGCCGGAAGCGCGGAAAACCGCCATTTGCCGGCCGTCAGGGCTGAATATCGATCTGCCCTCGAGCGTTTATGAAGCCGGTGGAATCACCTGCTGGCTCGGAAAGTGCGGTAAAACAAAGATCTGGAGCAGCCGGTCCGATGCAATCGGATCGGAATCTGCTTTAGGCATCATCCTTGTAAATCGGATTGCTGGTGAACATCGCCAGATCCTTCACCAGCTCCGGGTCGTCCTGCGCCGTGGGTAGCGATCGCAGCATCTTGTCGAACTTCTCCTGCATGCCTTGGCGGAACATGCCGTGGGTGAAGATGTAAAGTTCGTTCCGCCTGATCCCGTCGACCACCATATCGCCGACGCGGTCAGGGTCCATCCAGCGCGGGTCCGGGTCGATCGCGCGGCGCGGCGGTGGCGGCGGCCCGTCATTGGCGAAGCGGTCCGGGCGCGTGCGGCCGATCTTGAAGATGTTGGAAATGACCGGCCCCGGTATCAGCGCGGAAATCCCGATATTATCGTCCGCCAGATCATAGCGCGCCATCTCGACAAGGCCGATCTGCGCCGCCTTGGCCGTCGCATAGGTGATGCCGCCTTTCATGATTGGCTGGAGCACGCCGGCCATGGAAGCGGTGACGACGATATGCCCGCCCTCGCCATGTGCGATCATGCGCGGCACGCAGTTGACCAGCGCATTGATCGTCCCGCCCAGCGTGACGCCGAGCGCCCAGTCCCAATCCTTGTAGCTGGTATCCTTCACGCGTCCGCCCGCGCCGAGCCCGGCATTGGCGCACAGCAGGTGGAGCTTGCCCATCCGCGCCTCGAATGTTTCGGCCGCCGCCGCAAAGGCCGCGCGATCGGACACGTCGAGGCGGATCGCCTCCACCCGGTCGCGCTGGCCGAGCGCCTCGAACATGGCCAGCGCCTCGTCGATATGGTCCTGCCAGATATCGGCGATCATCACCCGCATGCCCTGCCGGACGAACGCGCTGGCCATGCCCAGGCCAATGCCGCTCGCCCCGCCGGTGATGAAGGCATTGCGGCCCGTCAGTTCGCTCAGCGCCATGGGCCTAGCGCTCCCCCCAGCCGGCGTACATATGATAGGGCACGCTCGCGCCCACGGCCTCGACCCGCTGGATGCGCTTGCCGGTAATCTTGAACCCCTCGGTGATGAGGATGCTCGATGGCTTGTTGAACATGCCGGTGGAGACTTTCTGCCCCGTCGGCGTGGTCAGTTCATGGATCGTCCCGGCATGGTCGAACACGCCGAGCGCGAAGACGATCTGGCGTTCCTCATCCACCACGGGGAAGCGCCGCTGATGGATGCGCGTCACCACGCCATAAAGTCCGGTTTCAAACTGCTGCCGGCACCCCATGCCGCCAATATCGACATCGCCCATGCGCACCGTGCCGGGGTTGTTCGTGGTATGGACGCCATTTTCCAGCCGGTCGCAATCGTCGGTGAAGGGATATTGCCGCTTCCCGTCATTGCCTTGCAGACTCTCGAAATAGGAGTCGGCAATGGCCACCAGCTCCTGCCGGCTCAGTCGCTGGGCCGGCGGCGTGGCCGCTGTCCAGAGCGCCTCGGGTCGGGCCATCTTGTCCAGCTCCAGCACACCATTATCGTTCCATGCCGGGCCGGTGCCGCTGCGGTAGAGGACGACCTCCATCTCGCTGATGCGGCCCAGCTCCACCTTCAGCCGCGCGCCCATCACCAGCGGCCGGCCATTTTCCTTCATGGTGGCGAACATGCCGATCTGCCCGCTTTGCGGATCGGAAAAGACATGACGGTAGGTGCCGACATCGCTCGCCGTGCCCCACAGGCCGTCGCCCAGCGTCAGCGCCTGCCCCATTTCGGTGTAGCGGACGTTTCCGGCGAGCGGCAGCGCCTGCGGATTGCGCGCCGCCAGCGCCTTGAGAAAGCGATCGGCCAGATCCTCCATACAGGCGCGCGCGCAGGGCAGCGCCACGGCCGGCACGGCGTTGGCCGGCAGGGAGCGGATCGCCGAGGCCGGCTGCGGCATCCCCATCTGGGCCAGTTGCGCCGAGACCGGCACACCAGACAGGGACGTCATGGCGCAAAGCGGCGCCAAGGCGGTAAAAGCGAGCCGTTTCCTCATCGGATTTCCCCTCCTCATCAAACGGTTTGTGGATCGATCTGGTTCAGGCGGTGGACTTCATTGCGGTAGGGTTTCCAGCCCAGCCAGGTGACGGCCAGCGCCGCGGGCAGGAAGATCACGTGCAGCAGCAGGATGGACCAGCGCAGATCGTCGGGCGATGTGAAGACATGGTCCGTCACCATCCCCGTCACCAGTGGCGAGAGGCCCGAGCCGACGACGAAGAAGATGAACAGATAAAGCGCCGTCACCTGCCCGCGTATCTGGTTGGGCGTCACGATCTGGAGCACGGCGTTGAGCGACGGGCCGCTCATGCCCAGCGTCAGCATGCCCACGCCCGAGCAGGCCAGCGCGAGCCACGGGTCCGGCATCAGCGGCATGGCGATCGCGGCGGGCAGCGCCACCAGCCGGCAATAGATGACGAGGCGGAACGGCGCATCCTCCAGCCCGCGCCTGAGCATTGCCTCCACCAGTTTCGTGCCGGCATAAAGGCCGATCAGCATCAGGCAGATCTGCAACACGCCCGATGTCACGCCATATTGCGATGGCGACCAGCCATAGGTGCGCTCGAAGAAGGCCGCGCTCCAGATCCGGTTGCCATTGTCCAGCGAGCCGAGCGTGAGGCCGATGAACATCGGCCCGAAAATGGCAAAATGCGTGCCGAGATATTTCATCGCCTGCCAGAAGCCGACCTTGGGCCGATCCATCCGCAGGCCATGGCGCGGCGGCTCCTTCACGGTCAGCATCAGCATGGAGACGAGCACGCCGGGCAGGCCGACGGCGATGAACACCACCTGCCATGGCCGGAGCACACCGACCAGCGGCAGGTCGGGACTGCCCACGGTGGTGATGATCCAGATCATCCCGCCGCCGATCAGCATGGAGAGGCCACCGCCTGCCACCGAGCCGATCTGCATGGTGGCGATGGCGCGCGGCAGCTTGTCGCGCGGGAAATAGTCGGCAACGATGGAGTAGCTCGCCGGTCCGTTGATCGATTCCCCTGCGCCCACCATGATGCGGCCGAGGAACAGATGGATGAAGCTGGAGGCAAGGCCGCATAGCGCGGTGGCGATGCTCCAGACGAAAATGCCGATCGAGACGATCACCGTGCGGTTGGAGCGATCGACGAAGCGGGAGAGCGGCAGGCCCAGAAAGGCGTAGAAAATGACGAAGGCCGGCCCGAGCAGCAGCCCGGCTTCGGTATCCGTCAGCGTGAAGTCCTGTTTGATCTGCTGGATCAGCAGGCCGATAATGCCCTGATCGAGCAGCGCGAAGGTCGTGGTGAGCGCCAGGATGGAGACCGCATACCAGCCCTGCCGGGCGGGCGGAAAACCGCCATGATCCACCGCCTTCTCCTCGGCCATTGCCGGCGGATCGCCCTCCATCGTGCTGACGCTTGTCATCCCCGCCTCCCCTTTTCGCCCTTTATCGGGCTGTGCCGTGCCTTTGCGGTCCGCGCGCGCTTCCAGCAGGCGCACGCATCACCGTCAGAATTCATGCCGGATCGTCGCGAATATCTCGCGCGGCCGGGCGATGGTTCCACTCAGGAAACCAAAGCTTTCGCGCTGATCCGTCAAGGTCGTATAGTAGAATTTATCAAATAGATTTGTGGCGGCGACGGAGAGCGACCAGCCGCTGCCCGGCGCTGCATAGGTCAGCCGCGCATTGACGATCGCAAAGGGTTCCTGCTGTGCCGACACATTGGCGCGGGATGTGGAATAATAGATGCGCGAGCGATAGCTCACATCCACGCGGGGGGTGACCACGCCGCCATTTGCGAGGTTCCAGTCATATTGGATGCTGCCGCTCGCATTCCAGTCGGGCACGCGGGTATTAGGGCTGTCGAGTGTCAGGCCCTGCACATTGGCGACGAGTTTCTTGTAGCGGAAATGCGTATAGCCGACATTGGCGGAGAGCAGCAGGTCGCTCACCGGCCGGGCCTGCAATTCGGCTTCGAACCCCTTGATGCGGGCATCGCCGATATTGGAATTGCAGAAAGGTGCGCCGGGGCAGCGGGACGTTTCGTCGCCGCGCGTCGTGCCGACGATATTCTCGAACTCGGTCTGGTAGACCGAGGCATTCAGCCGCACGCGTCGATCGAGAAACTGGCTCTTGAAGCCCAGCTCGAAGGATTGGACATTTTCCGGGTCCAGCGCGAACACCGATGTCGGGCCGAATGGCCGCGCGTTGAAGCCGGCGGCGGTGAAGCCGGTCGACCAGGATGCATAGACATTCAGATCGGGGTTGACCTCATAGCCCAGCGCCAGGCGGGGGTTGAACCGCGTATCATGGTTGCGGCCGACAAAGATGAAGTTGATCACGCTGAGGCCGGAGGGCGAATAATCCCGGTCGAACCGATAGGTTTTGCGTTCGTCGGAATAGCGCAGCCCGGCCGACAGGGTGAGCTTCTCCGTCGCGTGCAGGTCGACCGCGCCGAACAGCGCATAGGCTTTCAGCGTGTTGCGGTCGTTCCCGTAGAAATCCAGCGCATTGGTGAAGCCTTCAGTCTGCACGCGCGAGGGGTTGGTGCCCTCGGTGTCGATGTAGAAGCCGCCCAGCGTGAAATCGAGCATCCCGTCCATCACATTGCCGAGCAGGCGGATTTCCTGGCTGATCTGCCGGCTGGAGACGGACTGGCGCACTTCCTCCACCGGCACGGCGAGCAGGCTCTGGCCGAACACGCCCTCGGACTTGCGGTAGGCGGTGATCGAGGTGAGGTGCAGCGCCTCGGAGATGTTCCAGTCCAGATTGAGCGAGGCGCCATAGGCCTCGAACTCACCCTCGGCCGGGTTGCGATAGCCCACCCGCGCATTGCCGTAGGCGGCATAGCTGCTGTTCGCATAGGGGGAAACGAAACTGTCGGCGACCTGCTGCATCAGCTCCGGCGTGGAGACATCGAAGCCATAATAGCTGGTGCCCAGGCCGCGCAGCCAGCGCGCCAGTCCATTATCCTGCTCGCGCGGGAAGCCCGGGCGTGTCGCGCTGCCGGAAACGCCGGTTTCCGGGTTATCGAGGCTGAGGCTGGTCTTGATGATCGCCTCGGGCGGGCTCTCGCTATGTTCCTTGAGATAATCGCCCTGCAGCAGGATATCGATGTCGGATGATGGCTGCCAGCGCAGCGAGCCGCGCAGATTATAGTTGCGGCTGCCGCCCAGCGTGCCGCGCTTGCAGCTCTGGTTGACCGGCCCCTGCCCGAGCCCGCCGACATGTTCGTTGCCCAGCCCCGGATTGTCGCATTTATAGTCGAGCAGGTCGACCCAGCCATCCTGTCCGCGTGCGCTCGCGGTCAGGCGCAGGGCAAGCACATCCTCCACCAGCCCCAGGTCGAAAGCCCCGCGCACCTGATAGCGGTTGAGGCTGCCATAGGTCGCTTCCAGATAGCCGCTATTGTCGCCGCGCGGCTTGCGCGAGATGATGCGGATGGCCCCGCCCACTGAGTTGCGGCCGAACAATGTGCCCTGCGGCCCGCGCAGCACCTCGACCCGCTCAAGGTCGAGCACGTCGAACACCGCGCCGAAGGTCGTCGCGTAATAGACGTCGTCGATATAGAAGCCCACGCGCGGCTCGAACGTGGCGAGGAAATCCACCTGGCCGAGCCCGCGAATATAGGCCTGGTTGGTGTTGCTGCCATAGCCGGAGTTGCCCTGCTGCATCTCCACATTGGGCACGGAGCGCGCCACGTCGGTCAGGTTGGCGACGCTGCGCTGCTGCAACTGCTCGGCGTTCACGGCCGAGATGGAGATTGGCACGTCCTGCAAATTCTGCTCGCGGAACTGCGCCGTGACGACGATCTCGCCAATCCCCCGGTCGCTCTCCGCATCGGCCTGCCCCGCCGGAGCTGTCTGTGCCTGAAGCGCCGTGACCGGCAGCAGCATCGCGGCGATGGCCGACAGGCTGCATGTGGAGACGGCACGCGCGGACGCGCAAAGCGCAACGCTCTTGATCATTGCATCTCTCCTCTGGTCCCTCTCCACTTCTTCATGTGGAATGAGGTTTTGTTTTAATTCAGCTGGTTATCTCAACATACGCACACATAGATTTCATCCCCATCGTCCGCGCTCCGGGCCCATGGTCGCCACCGCAGGCGCGTGGTCACCGCGCCCGATTGCCTGTTGCACGGCCGGGCGCTGCGCCACCCGCGCCAGCCAGTCGGCAACGGCGGCGGGCACGGTGAGCCCCAGCGAGGCGAAGCGCGCGGCATGCGGAAAGACGATGATGTCCGCGAGACTCCAGCCGGCCCCGGCCAGCCAGTCCTGCCTGGCCAGATCCTCGGCGATGCGGTCCGCCGCCTTGGCGAGCGCCGCCTTGGCCGTCTGCACATCCTCGGCGGAGAAGCCATTCAGCGCCTGCGTCCACAGCGCCTGTCGCTCGGGCGTGAGCGCCGCCAGCCGCGCCTGCTGCGCCGCGTCCGGCGTCCGGCCCCGCTGGTCCCAGTCCACAATGGCGAGATTGGGCGCGATGTGGGTCTCCACATATTTGCCCCATTTCTGCACCGCATAGCGCGCCTTCGGGTCGGCGCCGCCCAGTGGTGGCTCGGGGTAACGCTCATCGAGATAGAGCAGGATGAAGAAGGCTTCGGTCAGCGTCCGGTCGCCATCGCGCAGCACCGGCAGCTGTCCGGCGGGATTGATCGCCAGAAAGGCCGGATCATGCTGGGCGAACGCGGCAAGATCGACCTGGTGATTCTCAAACGCCAGCCCCTTTTCCGCCAGCGCGATGAGCACGGCTGCCGAATAGCCATCCGGCCCGCCATGGAACAGCGCGGTCATGCCACGGCCTCCGCCACGCCGAGCAGCTTCCGTGCCTCGGCCGCGCGCTGGCCGATATAGCCCTTGCCCAGCTGAAACGCCTGCTGGAGCCCGGTGCGTGCATGGCAGCACCGCAGCCAGTCCCACAGATGCGGCGTCGTCTGCGCATTCACCTGCTCCGGCTGGTTTGTCGGCAAGCCGTAAAAAGTGGCGAACACATTGATGTCGGCGAGGGAAAAGTCCGGCCCCGCCAGCCATGGCGTCTCGCCCAGCAAGCCGTCGAAATGGCGGATCGCCGCCGCCACCCGCCGTGCCGATTCGGCCAGATCGGCCGGCGGCGTCTTGTTGAACATCAGCTTTTCCCATGCCGCCCGGCGCTCGGGCAGCGGGATTTTCTCCAGTTCGCGCTTCAGTTCGGCGGGGTCCGCTCCCTGGAACTGCGGCGTGGCCAGCCGGTTGGAGGCCAGCATCGCCAGTGCCGGGGCCACCTGATTGTCCATATAGCGCATCACCTGTCGCATGCGCCAACGCCACCAGGGATCGGCCGGCCGCAGCGCCGGTCCGTCAAAAGCGTCGTCAATATATTCCATGATCGGCGTCGACTCGGTCATCACCAGATCGTCATGGACCACGGCGGGAATCGTCCCGTCGCGATTAATCTTCAGAAATGCCGGCGAGAAATGTTCGCGCTTGCCCATGTCGATATAGTGGAAGACGAAGGGGACCTGCTTTTCTTTCAGACAGAACAGGGGCTTGCCTGAATTGGCATTCGGCTCCCAGGTATAGACCTCCAGCATAGTCCGCCCCTCCCCGTGCGACGCTTTGCATCGCTTGTTGCCATGGCTAGCCATGTTTATTGACTTAGTCAATAAGGCCGCCTAGTTAAATCTGCATCGGGCCTGCCGTTGCTTGACGCTACGCCCGCTCGTCCATCGCCGGCCCGGCCTCCGGGTCACCGCGCACAACCCGCAGAACGGGCCCAGCAAATCAGGGGGAGTCAGAGTCGTGGCCACGGCTGCCGATCGCAAATATCGGGGCATGTCTCCTGCCTCGCGCCGCGCCGTCGCGCTCATCGCGGTGGTGTCGCTGCTCAATTCCATGGCGTCGATGATCATCGTGCCGGTGCTGCCCATGCTGGTGAAGGAATTTACCGGGGATACCGAACATGCCGCCGCCTATGTCAGTGAATTTGCAGCGATCTTCGCCATCGCGCAGTTCCTCGCCGCACCCGTGCTTGGCGCCCTGTCGGATGCGTTCGGGCGTCGCCGGGTCATCCTCATCTCGGCTTTCGGGCTGGCGGCGGACTATCTTCTCATGGGCTTCGCGCCGAGCGTCGCGTGGCTGCTGGTCGGCCGGATCATCGCCGGCATTACCTCCGCCTCCGCCCCCGCGGTCAACGCCTATATCGCCGATTCGATCGCGCCGGAGGAGCGCGCCGGCGCCTATGGCTGGATCGGCGCGGCCTTTGCCGTCGGCTTTCTCGCCGGCCCCGCGATTGGCGGACTGCTCGGCAATATCGATCCGCGCCTGCCCTTCTGGGTCTCCGCCGGCCTGTGTTTCACCATGGCGCTCTATGGCGCGTTCCTGCTGCCCGAGTCGCTGCCGGTCGAGCGGCGCGTGCGCTTCACCTTCGCGCGCGCCAATATCTGGGGCAGCTTCCGTCTTCTGGGTGATAATCCGCGCGCGCGCAGCCTGCTGCTCGTCCTCATGATGATGATGATGGCGGCCACCTGCCTGCCGGCCACGCTCGTCCTTTACACCGATTATCGCTTCGGCTGGTCCTCCGCCACGGTCGGCATCTATCTCACCTTTGCCGGCGCCGGCCACCTGCTCGTGCAGTCGCTGCTCGTCCGCCGCTTCGTCGGCCGTTTTGGTGAGCGGGCGGCGGCAGTGACCGGCTATGCCAGCGTGGCGCTCGGCTTCCTCATCTTCGCCACGGCCCCGCGCGGCGCGCTCTTCCCGATCGGCACGCCCTTCTATGCGCTGGCCGGGCTGGTCACGCCCGCCATTCAGGCGCGGCTTACGCAAGCCGTCGCGCATGATGAGCAGGGGCGGTTGCAAGGCACAGTCGCCGGCGCGCAGGCGCTGGCCGGGTTGCTCGCGCCGATCATGTTCACGCAGATTTTCGCATTCGCCATCGGGCCGGGCCAGGGCTGGGCGCCCGCCGGGCTGCATCTCTATGCCGCCGCCGCCGTGCTGCTTTGCGGCGCCTTCCTCGCATGGCGCAAAATGTAGCGGCGGATGATTGCAACGGATCGGCGGCTCCAGCCCCACGATCCAGCGGTGATGCCGCGCGCTGGACGGTGTCCTTATCAGCGCTGATAAACGCGGGCGAACATCGCCTTCACGGCGGGACGCGCCTCGACCCGCCGCAACCAGCCATGGACATGGGGCGAGACCGTCTCGTTGCACAGGTCCGGCGCGACACGCTCAACCCCCGGCGCCATTGAGAAGATCTTGATATCCGCCAGCGAATAATCATCGCCCACGAACCAATCGCCATTTTGCGCGAGTTGCGCTTCCATCTGCGCAACGGCGCGCGCCAGTCGTTCCCGCGCATCGGTGAGCTGCTCCGGCGTGAAGCCGCCACTGGAGACGATCGCCCATTTCTTCTGGATTTCGCGGTCCGGGATGCGCTCCAATATCGTGCGCATCTCGCCCTTGTCGATCGCGCTGGCGAAGGAGGATGCATTATGCGCACCGATCACGGTCAGCGCCGGGCAAAGATATTCATCGACGAATTTGGTCCAGATGCGCACCTGCGCGCGGCCCCATGCATCCGCCGGGCGCAGCGGCACCTGCGGAAAGACTTCTTCCAGATATTCGTTGATGACGGTCGATTCCGCCACGATCTGGCCGTCATGGACGAGCACGGGCACCTTGCCTTCCGGGTTGATCGCCAGAAAGGCCGGCGCATGATGCTCCCAGCGTCGGGAGCTGAGGAACCGGTCGTCGAACGTCAGTGATTTTTCGATCATGCACAGAAGTGGTGTCAGGGAATTTGCGATCGGACCGAAATGATAGAGTGCCAGCATTCGTATCTCTCTTTGCGCCTGATCGCAGGCGAGCCAGCGCATGTCCGGTCACCGGGCGCCTCGCCGTCTGCGGCATCCTCTTCTCCATCGGATCAGCCGAGACTGCCCGTTTCTGTATGGCGATCCCGCCCCGCCTCGCCCTTGACCGGACGAGGCAGCAAGGCGGATCAGCGCCTGAAGTCAGCCATGGATGATATATTTGACTTAGTCAATAACTTCATTTTCAGCGGGAAGCAGCAGATATAACGGCGCCGCCGTCACGTCCGTCCGTTCACCATTTCGGTTCGCCTGACCGTTGCGGCGCTGTTCTATTGCCACGCGTCTTGCCGCAGCAGGCCCGCCCGTCCTCCAACGCGGATTGGAGAGCCAGGGCCATTCACCGCCGGATATGCCCAGCGGCAGGATCGCCCTCGGCCACTCTCCGCAGCCATATGCCGTGGCGGGAAGCCGCGCCCCTAGGCGAATCGACATTCAGCCTTGACCGCTTGCAAATGGCGTTTCCGTGCTTCCGGTGCTCACGTGCCGTCAACAGGTGCGCACCGGGTCTGGAAAAATCCCTGGGCCTCGGCCCCGCCGCGCGGCTGCGGCCGCCGCACGGCTCCGTCAGCCGGCAGCCTGTCGTTCCCCTTCCGCTGCCACCTGCCAGCCGCCGCCAAGCGCCTTGAACAGGTCCACCCGCGCCGAGGAGAGGCGCTGGAGCGAGGCGGCATAGGCGGCGCGCGCCGTCAGCAGGTCCGCCTGCGTCACCAGCAGATCGAGCTGCCCGATTGATCCGGCGCGGTAGCGCAGCTCCGCCAGCCGATAGGCCGTTTCCGATCGCGTCTGCGCCTCGCGCAGCGCATCGAGCCGCGCCTGCTCGGTCGCCACGATCGTCAGCGCCTGCTCGACTTCCTTGAGCGCGGTCACCACCTGTCCGTCAAAGCGCGCGAGCGAGGCGGCTCCCTGCGCCTCCGCCTCCCGCAGCCGGGCCCGGGCCACCGCCATATTGGGGAAGCTCCATGCAATGAGCGGCCCGAGCGAGAAGGAGAAGGAATCGCTCCCCCGCACCTGATCGCTGCGGAAGAAATCGCCCGAGCCGCCCAGGCTGATCCGGGGGTAGAGGTCCGCCGTCGCCACGCCGATCCGCGCGGTGTCGGCCGCCAGTTCGCGCTCCGCCTGCCGCAGGTCGGGCCGCCGCCGCAGCATGGCCGCACCATCGCCCACCGGCAGGGTCGCCGCCGGCTCGGGCGGCGCCGTGCAGGCGCGCGCCGCCCCCGGCACATCGGCCGGGGTGCCGCCAAGCAGCGCCGCCAGCTCGAACAGCGCCACGCGCCGCTGTCCGTCCAGCGCGGGGATGGCGGCGCGGGCCGTGGCCGCCGCCGCGCTCGCCCGCTCGATATCCAGCGTCGCGGCCGATCCCGCCTGCGCCTGCGCCGTCACGAGCCGCTGGCTTGCGCTGCTCGTCTCATAGGATCGCCGTGCGACATCCAGCGCGAAAGCCGCCGCGCAGGCGTTGAGATAGGCCCGCGTCACCTCGGCGGCGATCGTCACCCGCACCCCGTCGCGCGCCGCGGCCACCGCCTCGGCATCCGCCCGCGCCGCCGCAATCGCGCGGCCGACGCGGCCGAACAGATCGACCTCCCATGCCAGCGAGAGCCCCGCATTGGCCGACCATTGCGCCGCGCCTGCAGGGCCGCCGCCCTGCACCGCGTCGCCATAGCTCACGCCGCCGCCAAGGTCGGTCGATGGCAGTCGCCCCGCGCGCGATTCCTGGAGCACCGCCTGCGCCCTGGCGAGGTTCGCTGCCGCCACCCGCAAATCCGTATTCGCCGCAAAGGCCTGCGCGATCAGCCCGTCCAGCGCCGGATCGCGATAGAGCCGCCACCAGTCGTCCGGCAGCGGCGCGGCGGCATCGAATGCCGGCGCGCGCGTCACGAACGCCTCGCCCGTCGGCGCCGGCGGCTGCGGCGGCACATAGGCCGGCCCCGCCGCGCAGGCGGAGGCCAGCAAGCTGAGCATGAGCGACAGGCGCCGTCTCTTACGCATGGGCTAGCCCTCCCCCGGCAGCGGGTTGCGCCGGCGCCGTCACCCGATGATCGCCCGCGATCAGGCTATAGATGGTCGGCAGCACGAACAGCGTGAACAGCGTGCCGATCAGCATCCCCATCACCACCACGATGCCGATGGCGAACCGACTCGCCGCGCCCGCTCCGCCGGCGAAGAGCAGCGGCACCAGCCCGGCCACCATCGCAGCCGTGGTCATCAGCACCGGCCGCATCCGCACGGCGGCGGCATGGCGGATCGCGTCGGTCCGGTTCACCCCGTCATGGCGCTGCATGTCGTTGGCGAAGGAGACCATCAAAATGCCATGTTTGGAGATGAGGCCGATCAGCGTCACCAGCCCGATCTGCGTATAGATGTTGAGCGTGGTGAAGCCGAGATAGAGCGGCACCAGCGCCCCGCAGACCGCCAGCGGCACCGTCACGAGGATCACCAGCGGATCGCGGAAGCTCTCGAACTGGGCGGCCAGCACCAGGAAGATCACCACCAGCGCAAAGCCGAAGGAGACGGTCAGCCGGTTGCCCTCGCTCACATATTGGCGGCTGTTGGAGAGCCAGTCGACAGTCATCCCGGTCGGCAGGGGCTGGCTTTGCAGAAAGTCCACCGCCTGCCCCATCGTCACGCCCGGCGCCATCACGGCGGAGAGCGTCGCGGCGTTCATCTGGTTGAACTGCGGCAGCTTGTTGGGCTGCGGCCGCAT
>Ga0182736_1000943_pt1 | contig 34331 bp, 32 predicted proteins | sample eDN5th30CKraftBY_FD_128882 | JGI IMG/M metagenome (GOLD analysis project Ga0182736, IMG submission 128882) | Enriched backyard soil microbial communities from Emeryville, California, USA - eDNA 5th pass 30_C Kraft BY (version 2) (version 2) | ecosystem: Environmental > Terrestrial > Soil >...
CTCGTTGAGGCGGATGGTCTCGGCGATGCGTGCCAAGGCGTGGTGCAATCTCAGCGATTCGACGTTCCAGCGGTCCAGAACATCGTGGAACCTGGCCGCGGCCAGGCCCGACCAGATGGACGGCGGAACGGCCCGCATCCTGGCGACGAACGCCTGCAGCATTCCCCGGATCTCCTCGTTGCGGGCGTCGGTGGCCGCCGCCACGGCGTGCATGACGTCGAAGTCGGCGCTGAGCGTGGTGGTGGCTGCGGGTGTGCTCACATCTCCCCCATATCGGTCGTTGGTTGATATGAAGTTGGACTGCGGCGGGGCCGATTCGGTTCCCATCACCTCGCGGGGGGTGAGCCCAGCGCATGGGCGGACCGCACCGCCTGCTCGCAGACCGCACGCAGGTCGTCGCCGCCGTCGGGTCCGCTCTGACAGCCGATGCCGATCCGTACCGCACGGTCGACCAGCACCGCCCAGTCGACGTGATGGTCGTCGCGCACCTCCCGGTAGGTCACCGCGGGCCGGCCCGCGCTGCTGCCCGCCGGGTCGAAGCCGACGAAGACCCCGGGCGTCTCGGCCGCGGCGAGCTCCACGGCCCGCTGCAGCGGTTCGGCGATGGCGGCCAGGGTTTCCCCGCCGGCCGGCGCCTGGGTGATGTGCAGCATCAGCCGTGGGTCGTCCGGTGACACCACCTCCACCCGGGCCGATCCGGGCCCGGCGGTTACCCGACGCAGCGACCAGTCCGCCGGAACCTGTACCGCCACCCGGCCTTCCACCAGATTCGTCAGTGCCGTCGCGGTGTCCGGGTGGGCGTGCACGCCCACCGCGACGACGCTCAGCACGGCCGCCGCGGTCAGTGGCACCCACAGCCGCCCGCCGATACGGGCCGGTGCCGGGGCAGGTTCGGGGTTTGTCGGACGGGGCTCGGCGCGGCTGACCGGCAGCTCGTCGACGATCGTGACCTCGCCGGGCAACCGTTCGGCGATCATGTCCGCCAACGCTTGTGCGCCACCAACCCCGATCGGTGCGTCGATCAGCACTGCCCCGCGATCCCGCACCGCGGCGGTCACCCGGCGCGCCACGGCTTCGGCTACCTCTTCGGGCGCCCCGATGCGCGGTTCGGCGACGATGCCCGCGGCGGTAATGGCTACCAGCCGCGCGGCGATCTCGACGACCACCGCGGCCCGGAACGCCTGGCGCAGCAGCGCGAAGCGCGGCCGGGTGACGACGTCGTCGGCCAGCCCGTGCGCCGCGGTGACAACCAGTTCTACCCGCCGCGCCGGCCACCATGACGGGTGGATGATCTCGATGGTCTCGACGGTGACCGGGCAGGCCAGCACGCTGCGCAGCAGCTCCGGCACCTCGACCGGCTCACCGTCGACCAGCGCGACCGGGTCGTCGATCCACTCCAACGCCGCTGCGGCATCGGCGGATTCGGTGTCGCAGCACGACCTGCGGATGGTGGCCGGCCCGACTTCGATGACGGCGCGGTGCGTCATGTCTCCCAGGCCACCTGGATCAGCTGCTCACCGCGGGCCCGGGTGACCAGGGTGCCGCGCCCGGGCGGCAGCGGTCGTGGCCGAACCGAACCGATCAGCGCGGTGTCGGCCGGGTCGCCACTCATCACCAGCCCGATGGCGCCCAGGTCGTGCAGCGCGGCCAGCACCGGCTCGTACATCGACCGCGCCGCCCCGCCGCTGCGCCGGGCAACCACCAGGTGCAGTCCGAGATCACCGGCCTGGGGCAGGTACTCCAGCAGCGGCGCCAGGGGGTTGCCCGCGGCGGTGGCCACCAGGTCGTAGTCGTCGACCAGGACATACAGCTCCGGACCGGTCCACCAGGACCGGTCGCGCAGTTGCTGCGGGGTGACGTCGGGCCCGGGCAGCCGCCGGGCCAGGCGGTCGATCAGACCCGGGAGCAGGGCCGCACACGCCGCAGCCGACACGGCGTAGCCGGCCAGGTGCCCGGAGTCGACGACCCCGAGCAGGCTGCGGCGGTAGTCGACCACCAGCAGCTGCGCCTGATCAGCGGTGCGGGTGCGCATCAGCTCCCGGCACAACACGCGCAGCACCGTGGACTTGCCGCACTCGTTGTCGCCCAGGATCAGCAGGTGCGGCTGCCGAACGAAGTCAACAGTGACCGGGCCGCGGTCGTCAGCGCCCAGCACCGGTCGGCTATCGGCCGCGGCCACCAGGTCAGCCCGTTCGACCACCGCCGGCGGCAGCGGGATCGGCGGTACCGCATACGCGTTGTGCCGCACCGGTTCCCATTCCTGCGGGAGCGCGACCAGCAGGTGCAGGCCCTCAGCTGTCAGGCCGCGCCCGGGCCGGTCAGTCGGTACCCGGTGTGCTTGGCGCCGATCCAGCTCGGATTCGGCCGGATCGCCCAGGCGCAGCTCGATTCGGGTGCCGATCAGATCGCGTAATGCGGGCCGGATCTCGGCCCACCGCGACGCGGACAGCACCACATGCACGCCGTAGGACAGCCCGCGGCCGGCCAGGGCGATGATCCTCGCCTCGACGTCGGCTTCACGGTCGAATTCGCGGCACAGGGCTGCCCACCCGTCGATCACCAGGAACACCTCGCCGGGTGGTCCGCCGTCGCCGACACCGTGTTCGCGCCGTGTCTCCCTGCGTTGCACGATCGCCTCCATTTCGGCGATCGTGCGCGCCACCGCGTCGGGCTGCCCGCGACCGGCCACCGACCCCACCTGCGGCAGCCAACCCAGCTCGGTGAGGGCGCCGCCGCCGAAGTCCACGCAGTAGAACGCGACCCGTGTCGCGTCGTGGACGGCGCTCAGCGCGGCGATCAGCGTGCACAGCGCCGTCGACTTGCCGGACCGGGGCGCACCGACGACGGCGGCGTGTCCGGCGGCCCCGCCGAGGTGGACCACGAGCGGGTCGCGCCGCTGTTCGAAGGGCCGGTCGACGACCCCGATGGGCACGCTCAGCCCGGGGTGCTCGCCGTCGAGCAGTGCGCCCAGCGCCGGCGAGCAGCCCAACGGCGGCAACCAGATCCGCCGCGCGGCCGGGCCGTGCCCGGACAACCGCTCTAACATCGCCTGCAGCACGGTGCGGCCGGCCTGCTCGGGCGCCGGTGCGGCCGAACCGTTCGGCGCGGCGGTGAACAATCGCGCTTCGCGCGGCGCCGGAAGGGCTCCGGGGCACCCGCCGGAGACGTATGCCGTCTGGAATCGGGTGATCTCACCGTCGGCGGTGCGCAGGAATCCCGCCCCGGGAACGTTGGGCAGCTCGTGGGCATCGGGTACGCCCAGCACCAGCCGGGACTCGGCGGCCGACCCCGTCTTGAGGCACACCCGGTAGGACAGGTGCGATTCCAGGCCGCGTAGCCGCCCCTCCTCGAGGCGCTGGCTGGCCAGCAGCAGGTGTATGCCGAGCGAGCGCCCCAACCGACCGATTGCGACGAACGTGTCGATGAAATCGGGTTGCTGGTCGAGCAGTTCGGAGAATTCGTCGACGATCACAAGCAATGTCGGAAGGGCCGGCAGTGTCATCGGTGCGGCCCGCCGGGCCTGCGTGTAGCCGCCGATACCGGAAACACCCGTGGCGCGCAGCAGCTCCTGGCGCCGGTGCATCTCACCTGTGACGGCGTCACGCATCCGGTCGACCAGCGGCGCCTCATCGGCGAGGTTGGTGATGATCGCGGCCACATGGCGTGTTTGTTCGAAGCCGAGAAAGGTTGCGCCGCCTTTGAAGTCGACCAGCACCAGATTCAGGTCCTCTGGTGAATGCCGGACCGTCATACCCAGCACCACGGTGCGCAGGAACTCGGATTTGCCCGAGCCGGTGGCACCGATGCACAGCCCGTGCGGCCCACTGCCCCGCTCGGCGGGCTCCTTGATGTCCAACCACACCGGCCTTCCGGCCGGGTCGGTGCCGAACGGGACGCACAGCCGCTGCGCGGGGGTGCGGTCCCACCCGTCGGCCGGGTGGTAGCCCTCGACAGCACCGATGCCCAGCAGCTGTGTCCAGTCCGCCGGTCCCCCACCACCGGAGCCGGCCGGGCGGTGACCGGCAAGCTGCTGCGCGCACACCACCGCCTCGGGGATGCCGAGGAATTCCGGCCGGGCGCCCTCGGGATCGCTCAGCGCCGCCGCGGTCACCGTCAGCCGTCGCGGGGCGCCGGGGGCGCCGGCCTCGATCACCGTCAGGCCCGCGTCCGCGCTGTCGATGACCACCACCGCCCGCCGGCCGGCCAGCGCGGTCTCGGCGGCAGCCAGGCTGTGGTAGGTCAGCCGCAGCGGCCCCGTGGCGTCGACGGCCGAGGGATGTTGATGGTGGGGCAGCCATTTCAGCCAGTCCCACAGTGCGGGTGCATCGGTGACGGCCGCGATCAGCACCACGTCCGGTCCGTGCAGCATCGCCAGCTGGCAGATCATTGCACGCAGCAGGCCGCGGACCCGGTCGGCGTCGCCGTCCAGCAGCAGCGGTGCCGGCCCCAGCAGCGGCACCGTGACCGCAACCTCGGGCACCGTCGCGTGGGTGTTCAGGAAGCGGCTCAGGGCGGCCTCGGTGAAGGGGTCGACGCGCCGCACCGGATCCTTCGGCGGTAGCACCAGCCGGGTGGCCAGGCCGACCGGTCCGATCCCCACCCTGACGCAGCCGAAGTCGGTATCGCCGGGCCGGCGCTCCCACATCCGGTCGCTACCGGCCAGCATCCACAGCGCATCGGGCTCCGGGTGCGCCCACGCCAGAAACGAGCGCTGCCGGGCGGCGGTATCGGCGACGGAGTCACGCAGCGCGGCAAGATAATCCAGGTAGTCGTCGCGAGCGTCGTCGATGTCCTTGGGGCCGCGGCCTCGCCCGGCCACCACCGCCGAGACCAGCATGGTCAACGGCAGCAGCGCGAACACCGGGCTGCGCGCCGCCGGAGACCCCGCACGGTAGAGCACCACCGTCATGGCGAGCACCCCCACCGCCGACACGGCCGGCACCAGCCGGATCAGGGCGAGGCCGCCTTCCGACCGGTCCACCGATGGCGGTGCGGCGACGGCGATTTCACCGGACGGCGGCGCCGGCGGAGGTTCCGCAGTGCGTCGCAGCGCGATCATCGGCACACAGTAGACAGCACGCGAACGGCCGGCAAGTCAGCTGTGGAACACCGAAAACACCTGCGCCGTCATCGCGCTACGGTGCGCAGACGGCGAGAAGCGAGGAGGCAGCGCGTGTCGGTTCCGGATTCGGGTCTGCGTCGGGTCGCGGTGCACGCCGACACCGCTCACGCCGATCTGGCGCTCCCGGCCGGGGTGCCGGTGGCGGCGCTGATCGCCGCCATCGTCGACCTCATGGCAAGTCGGGACGGCCCGCACCCGTTGCGCCCCTACCGGCTGGGCCTACCGGGACGACCACCGCTGGACTCCTCGAAGACATTGGCGCAACATGAGATCGGCGATGGCGCCGTGTTGGTGTTGACGCGCGCGGACGACCCGGTACCCGACCCGCGTTTCGACGATCCCGCCCAGCAGGTGGCGGCCACGGTGCGGGCAACGGCACGCCCGTGGAGCCCGGCGGCTCGCCGGTTCACGGCCGTGCTGGCGGCATCCGGCCTGGCCGGAGTCGCCGGTTTCGTGGCGGTCCCCGGTGGGCCCGGCGCCCCCAACGCGCTGTTGGCCGCCGCGGCGGCCGGGACGGTGGCCGTGTCGGCGGTGCCGTCGTGCGGGTGCGGCGGTACGGTGCGCGCGATGCTGTGCTGTCTGGCGGGGGTGGCGGTGGCCGCCGCTGTCGTCGGGATAGCCTGTGCCGCAACCGGTGTCTCGCTACAGGCAGCCGGTGCGGCGTCAGCGGCCGGCGCGGTCGTTTTGATCCGGGCTGCCGGCCGGGTCGCGATCGCGGTGACCGGGCTGTCGCGCCGGCCGGTGGCCGACCGTACCGATCGCGCCCGGGATCTGCTGACCGGGCTGGTGGCCGGATCTGCGGCGGCGGTGGTGCTGGGTGTGGCCGGGGTGGCCGCCGGGCAGCAGGGTGCCGGGGTGCCCCGCCTTGTCGGTGTCGCGTTCGCGGTGGCGGCCGGTGCGGCGCAGTTGCTGCGGGCCCGCTCGCACACCGACGGTGCGCAGGTCGCGGCGCTGGTGGCCGGGGGTGTCGGCGCGCTGGGGATCGCCGTGCTGGCCGCGGCAGATGCGGCGCCGCACCGGGTGTGGCCGGCCGCGGTGGCGGCGGTGCTGTCCGGTGCCGCAGTCGTTTTCGGCTTCACCGCACCGGCCCGGTCCCCGTTTCCGCGGCGCTGCGCCGAAGTGCTGGAAGGCGTGGCGCTGGGCACGCTGGTGCCGCTGGCCTGCTGGCTCTGCGGGGTGTACGGGGTCGCTCGCGGACTGGGTCTGGGCTGAGGCGTGCGCAGCAGCCGGATCACCCGGATCGCCGCGGCCGCCGCGGTCGCCGCGGTCGCCGGGACCACCCAGTGCGTGCCGCCGGCGAACGCGGTCGCACCACCGCCGATCGACAACTCCCGGCTGCCCGCCGCGGCACCGGCCGCACCGGTGCACCGCACCGTCCAGCGTGAGGTGTGCGCGGTGCCGGAGCTGGATCCGGCTGTGTCCCCCACCCAATTCGACGGGCTGGACCTGGAGGCGGTCTGGGCGCTCAGCCGCGGGGCGGGCCAGCGGGTGGCGGTGATCGACACCGGGGTGGCGCCGCACCGGCGGCTGCCCGGTCTGGTCGGCGGCGGCGATTACGTGTTCACCGGCGACGGCACCCAGGACTGCGACGGGCACGGCACACTGGTCGCCGGAATCATTGCGGCCGCAACAGACCACGCGGCGGACCGGTTCAGTGGGGTGGCACCGCTGGCCACCGTGATCGGTATCCGCCAGTCCAGCACCAGATTCGCCGCCGTCGGCGACGCCGCGGGTGTGGGCGACGTCGACACCCTGGCGAAGGCGGTGCGCATGGCGGCCGACCTGGGAGCATCGGTGATCAACATCTCGGCGGTGGCCTGCCGGCCGGTGGGCTCCGGTCTGGACGACCGGGCGCTCGGCGCCGCCCTGGCCTATGCGGTCGAGACGAAGAACACCGTCGTGGTCGCCGCGGCGGGCAACACCGACGACGGCTGCGATGCCGATGGGCCGATGATCGTCACCCCGGCCTGGTACGACGATTACGTGCTGACCGTCGGCTCGGTGGACGCCCACGGCGCACCGTCGGCGTTCACCCGCGCCGGCCCCTGGGTCGATGTCGCCGCGCCCGGCGAGGGAGTGCTGTCGCTGAGCACCGTCGGCGATGCGATGGCCAACAGCGTCGGCGGGGCGGCGGTTCACGGCACCAGTTTCGCCGCGCCGGTGGTCAGTGGGCTGGCGGCGCTGATCCGGTCCCGCTTCCCGGGGTGGACACCGCGGCAGGTGACGGACCGGATCACCGCCACCGCGCACCATCCCCCGGGTGGCCGCGACGACGTCGTCGGGGCCGGTGTGATCGATCCGCTGGCGGCGGTCAGCTCCGGGGTCGCTCGGCACGCCCCGGACCGCCGGGGTGCCGACCCGGCGGCCCGCCCGGCGCCACCACCCCCGCCGCATCCGGAACCCGTCACCGCGCCCGCCGGGCTGCGCACCGCGCTGACCGGTACCGGGATCCTGCTGGCGTTGCTGCTGGCGGTGCTCACCGGCCGGGCGGCGGCAGCACGACGTCGTGCGCCAGCAGCGCCTGCTCCCGACTGAGCCGCGGGCCGGCCGGAAGCCCGGCGAGCATCGGCCAGGGCACCCCGTCGGGCGTGTCCGGCAGGCCCAGGCTGCGTGCCGCGGCGGCGTTGTCGACGGTGAACCGCACCCCGGTCTCGGTGATCAGGTAGCCGGCCCCATGACCGGAGGCACCGGCGGCCCGCACGTAGCCGCTTCGGCCCGGCGGCAGATAGACCGCGTCCAGGGCGGGACCTGGGCCGTCGGCTTGGGCCAGCACCGTCGGCGCCGCACCGGCCGGCAGCGGCAAACCCACCCCGGCCGAGAGCGTGACGCCGACCGGGTCGTCGGCGCGCCAGTGGGCGCACAGCGTCACCGCGGCGGCGGGCAACGTCGCGACGCGGCCGAGAACGTCGGCCGGTTTCGCCGGCGGCGCCTCGGGGATCGCCGCGAGCAACAGGGCCGAGACCCGCCGCGGCACGGGGGATTCCAGCATCGAATCGGCCGGGTTGACCGGGATCCGCCGGCCCCGCAGCAGCAGGTAGGCCGCCGCGGAATCCGAGCCGACCGGCACCGCCTCATCGGCGTCGATACGCGCGGATTGCGGCGGGTCGGCCCCGGCGATGAGGGTGGTGCCGGCCGGGTCGTCGCACAGCGACCAGGTTTGCGTCGGCGGCAGTGCCGTACCGAGCGCGCCGGGTGCACCCGGGATGCCCAGCGGCGGCCCCCGCCGGGCACGTCCGATCTCGGTGCCGCTCACCGGCCGCGGGTCGGCGGCTCCGGTGATCAGGCGCGCGGAGGCGAGGTTGAACACCGGGTGGACGGTGTCGCCGACCCGGACATACAGCGCCCCGGATGCACGGTCCAGCAGGATCGGCGCATCACCGAGTCCCGGTTGCGGCCGCAGGACGGCCAACACCACCGCACCGGCCACCACGATCACGCTGGCCAGGCAGCCCAGGCCCAACCCGGCCCGCCCCGGCGCCCGATCACCGGCCACCTGGCCGCACCGCAGCGCACGCTCCAACCGGCGGACTCCGATCCGGTGCGCGCTGAGCTGCAACTGTGTGGTCGTTCGTGCCGCCATGCGCCCCCGTTCCCGTGCCGACGACGCTAACGAGGCAGCGGCCCGGCGGCGTCCGGCCATCCACAGTCGCGTCCGGGGCGAAAACCGGCTTCGGTACCATTTCCGTTATGCGTTTTGTTCAGTTGAGCAGCATTTTCTCGGCGACGTTGATGGCGGGGGCACTGCTGACCGTCCCGTCGGTGGTTCCCGGTTCCATCCCCTCAGCGGCCGCGTACGACTGCCCCGATGTCGAGGTCATCTTCGCCCGCGGTACCAGCGAGCCGCCCGGTGTCGGCCGGGTGGGCCGGGCGATGATCGACTCGCTGCGGCAGCAGACCTCGAAGAAGGTCGACGAGTACGGGGTGAACTACCCCGCCGGCCGGCTGCAGCTGGGCGGCGGCGACGGCGCCAACGATGTGATCCGGCGCGTCAAGGACGCCGCCGACGTCTGCCCCGACACCCAGTTGGTGCTGGGCGGCTACTCGCAGGGCGCCTCGGTCATCGACATCGTCACCGGCACCCAGGTGGGCGGTATCACCTGGGGCAACCAGCTGCCCGCGGAACTCGCCGACCATGTGGTGGCGGTCGCGACCTTCGGCAACCCCGCCGACCGGGCGGGTGGCCCGATCAGCGCGCAGAGCGCCTTGTTCGGCTCCAAGGCCATCGACCTGTGCAACCCGGGCGACCCGATCTGTCACGAGGGCCCCGGCAACGAGTGGACCGACCACACCGACGGCTACATCCCGGCGCTGACGAGCCAGGCGGCGAACTTCATCGCCGGCAGGCTGCGGTCTCCCGGGCCGGTGCCCGACGCCGAGCCGCTCGTTCGCTGACAGCTGACCGGCCGCGACCGGTTTAGTTAGCACATCAAGTCTTTTTTTCGTTACTATCCTTCGCTGTGAAGGCATACCGGATCCTGGCGGCCTGTGCCGCCGCCGCAGCACTGCTGATCAGCCCGTTTACGTCACCGACGGCGTCGGCCGACGGGTGTCCGGACACCGAGGTGGTGTTCGCGCGGGGCACCAATGAGCCGCCGGGCCTGGGCCGGGTCGGTGATGCCTTCGTCGGTGCGCTGCGGGCCCGGACCTCCCGATCGGTCGGCACCTATGCGGTGAACTATCCGGCCAGCTATGACTTCGGCCGGGCGGCCGACGGCGCCAACGACGCCAGTGGCCACATCATGTGGATGCTGGAGAACTGCCCGGGCACCCGGCTGGTTCTCGGCGGGTACTCGCAAGGCGCGGCGGTCATCGACGTGGTGGCCGCCGCCCCGGTGCCCGGCTTCGGGTTCACCGCGCCGCTGCCACCCGAGGCCGCCGACCATATCGCGGCGATCGCGGTGTTCGGCAACCCCTCGAACAAGATCGGGCAGCCGTTGACGAACAGCCCGGCGTACGGGTTCAAGACGATCGATTTGTGCACCGACGGCGACCCGGTCTGCTCGCCCGGGCGGAACTTCGCCGCCCACTCGGGCTACACCCCCGGCATGGCCAATCAGGCCGCCTCGTTCGTCGCCGGGCTGCTGTAGCGCGTTAGTTCTTCCGCGAGCGGGCGTGTTTGCACACCGACACGCCGTCAAAGCCGTGCAACTGTGCACGCTCGCGCCCAGGAGATCAGCTGGGCTTGCGCAGGTCCCGGGTGATGATGGTGCGCGCCCCCAGCTGGTCATCGGGCGGGTAGTCGACGCCGACCAGCGTCAGCCCGCGCGCCGGTGCGGCGGTGAAGTCACTGGATCGTCGGTCGGCGTTCACTAGGTCCGCACACCACGCGACATCGCGGCGATGCTCACCGACCGCGAGCACCGCCCCGACCAGGGAACGCACCATCGACCAGCAGAACGCGTCGGCACTGACGTACGCCGTGACCAGATCACCGTCGCGGACCCAGTCCAGGCGTTGCAGGTCACGGATGGTGGTGGCGCCCTCGCGATGACGACAGAACGCCGCAAAGTCGTGCAGCCCCACCAGGTGTCGGGACGCCTCGGCCATCGCGTCGATATCCAGCTGCCGCGGCCAGGCGGTGACGTAGCGGGCCAGTTGGGGCACCACCCCGTACGGCGCGGTCGAGAGCCGGTATGCGTAGTGGCGCCGCAGCGCCGAGAACCGGGCATCGAAGTCCGGTGCGGCCCGGCCGATCTCCAGCACCCGGACGTCGGCCGGCAGGAAACGCGCCAACCGCCTGGTCAACGCCAGGAATTCGGGCTCGCCGTCCCGCCGGGTCCGCGAGTAGGCGTGCTTGAGCGCCGCCGCCGGGATGTCGACGTGAGCCACCTGTCCGGTGGCGTGCACTCCGGTGTCGGTGCGCCCCGCCGCGAACAGCCGCACCGGGGTGCGGAACACCGTGGACAGCGCGTCGTCGAGGACCCCGGCGACCGTGCGCTGCCCGGCCTGAACCGCCCAGCCGGCGAATTCCGTGCCGTCGTAGGCGATGTCGAGCCGAAGCCGGACGGCCTCGGCGGTGCCGTCAGGACTCGTCGGTGCCCTCGGCGGTCGCGGTGTCCTCAGCCGCGTCGGCAGCCTCGGTGTCCTCGGTGGCCTCGGCCGCCTCGGCGGCCGGCTCTTCGACCTTCTCCTCGGCCTCGGCGGACTCGACCTTGGCCGGCTTCTCGGCCTTCTCGGCCTTAGCCGCCTTCTCCGCCTTGGCCGCGGCACGGCGGGCGCGGTCGGCCTCGGAGGTCACCGTCTTCTCCCGGACCAGCTCGATCACGGCCATCGGGGCGTTGTCACCCTTCCGCGCCTCGACCTTGATGATCCGGGTGTAGCCGCCGTTGCGGTCCGCGAAGTGCGGGGCGATCTCGGCGAACAGCGAGTGCACCACGTCCTTGTCGCGGATCTTCTTGAGCACCTCACGCCGGTTGTGCAGCGTGCCCTTCTTGGCGTGGGTGATCAGCTTCTCGGCGTACGGTCGCAATGCCCGCGCCTTCGGCTCGGTGGTCTTTATCCGGCCGTGGGTGAACAGCGACGTGGCCAGGTTGGCCAGAATCGCCTTCTGGTGCGAGGACGACCCGCCGAGACGGGGACCCTTGGTGGGCTTGGGCATTGCTGGCTTCTCCTAAATGGGGCCGACCCCCGTATCAGGTAGGGCCGGGACGGAAATTTGTGTTACAGCTGTTCGGTTTCGGCGTAGTCCTGCTCGTCGTAACCGGCGTCGGCCGACCAGGTTCCGGTGGCGACGTCGTAGCCCGCCACCTGCGACGGGTCGAAGCTGGCCGGACTGTCTTTGAGCGACAGACCCAGCTGGTGCAGCTTCACCTTGACCTCGTCGATCGACTTCTGCCCGAAGTTGCGGATGTCGAGCAGATCGGACTCGGTACGAGCGACCAGCTCCCCGACCGTGTGCACGCCCTCACGCTTGAGGCAGTTGTAGGAGCGCACCGTCAGGTCCAGGTCGTCGATCGGCAGGGCGAACGACGCGATGTGGTCCGCTTCGGCCGGCGACGGCCCGATCTCGATGCCCTCGGCCTCGACGTTGAGTTCGCGTGCCAGACCGAACAACTCGACCAGGGTCTTGCCGGCCGAGGCCAGCGCGTCCCGGGGGCTGATGGAGTTCTTGGTCTCCACGTCCAGCACCAGCTTGTCGAAGTCGGTGCGCTGCTCGACACGGGTGGCCTCGACCTTGTAGGTCACCTTGAGCACCGGCGAGTAGATCGAGTCGACCGGGATGCGGCCGATCTCAGCGCCCGACACCTTGTTCTGCACGGCCGGGACGTAACCGCGGCCGCGCTCGACGATCAGCTCGACCTCCAGCTTGCCCTTGTCGTTCAGGGTGGCGATGTGCATGTCCGGGTTGTGCACCGTCACACCGGCCGGCGGAACGATGTCGCCGGCGGTGACGGCACCCGGGCCCTGCTTGCGCAGGTACATGGTGACCGGCTCGTCCTCCTCGGAGGAGACCACCAGACCCTTGAGGTTCAAGATGATGTCGGTGACATCCTCTTTGACACCGGGGACCGTGGTGAACTCGTGCAGCACGCCGTCGATGCGGATGCTGGTGACGGCCGCGCCGGGGATCGACGACAGCAGGGTGCGCCGAAGCGAGTTACCCAGGGTGTAACCGAAACCCGGCTCCAGCGGTTCGATGACGAACTGGGACCGGTTGTCGGCCACGACCTCTTCGGACAGGGTCGGTCGCTGCGAGATCAGCATGTGATTTCCATCTCCTTCTCGGCACCCGCTATTTGATGCCGGTCAGTCCTGCACAGGTCAGTGCAGGGGTCTTACTTCGAGTAGAACTCGACGATCAGCTGCTCGGCGAGCGGAACGTCGATCTGCGCACGCTCGGGAAGCTGGTGGACCAGGATGCGCTGCCGCTCCCCGACCACCTGCAGCCAGCCCGGAATCGGGCGGTCGCCCGCGGTCTCCCGGGCGATCTGGAACGGCACCGTGTTGATCGACTTGTCCTTGACGTCGATGATGTCGTACTGCGACACCTGGTAGCTGGGCACATCGACCTTCACCCCGTTGACGGTGAAGTGGCCGTGGCTGACCAGCTGGCGAGCCATCCGACGGGTGCGGGCCAGGCCGGCGCGGTAAACCACGTTGTCCAGCCGGCTCTCCAGGATGCGCAGCAGTTCCTCGCCGGTCTTGCCGCCGCGACGGACGGCTTCCTCGTAGTAGCGGCGGAACTGCTTCTCCATCACGCCGTAGGTGAAGCGCGCCTTCTGCTTCTCCTGCAGCTGCAGCCGGTATTCGCTTTCCTTGATCCGCGCGCGGCCGTGCTGGCCGGGCGGGTAGGGCCGCTTCTCGAATGCCTGGTCTCCGCCGACGAGGTCGACGCCCAGCCGACGGGACTTGCGGGTGGCGGGTCCGGTGTAACGAGCCATCTCTTCCTAACCTCCTAGACCCGGCGCCGCTTGGGCGGACGGCAACCGTTGTGCGGCTGCGGCGTGACGTCGGAAATCGCACCGACCTCCAAACCGGCGGCCTGCAGCGAACGGATCGCGGTTTCGCGGCCCGAACCCGGGCCCTTGACGAACACGTCGACCTTCTTCACGCCGTGCTCCTGCGCCTTGCGGGCCGCGTTCTCGGCGGCCAGCTGCGCGGCGAACGGGGTGGACTTACGTGAGCCCTTGAACCCGACGTGACCCGACGACGCCCAGGCGATGACGTTGCCCTGCGGGTCGGTGATCGTCACGATCGTGTTGTTGAAGGTGCTCTTGATGTGCGCGGCACCGTGCGGGACGTTCTTCTTTTCCCGCCGCCGGGTCTTCTGACCCTTCTTGGGCCCGGTCGCTTTCTTCGGTGGCATGACGATTACCTGGCCTTCTTCTTACCGGCGATGGTGCGCTTGGGGCCCTTGCGGGTGCGCGCGTTGGTCTTGGTCCGCTGGCCGCGCACCGGCAGGCCGCGACGGTGCCGCAGGCCCTGGTAGCAGCCGATCTCGATCTTGCGTCGGATGTCGGCCTGCACCTCGCGGCGCAGGTCGCCCTCGACCTTCAGGTTGCGCTCGATGTAGTCACGCAGCGCGGTGACCTGGTCGTCGGTGAGGTCCTTGGTGCGCTGGTCCTTGTCGATACCGGTCGCGGCCAGGATTTCGTTGGAGCGGGTACGGCCGATGCCGTAGATGTAGGTCAGCGCGATCTCCATGCGCTTATCGCGCGGCAGGTCGACGCCCACTAGTCGTGCCATGGGTGGCATTCCCTCTTTCGTAGCGGAGGTGTCGGTCCCAGCCCGTTCCCGGCCGAAAAAGCTCCGGGGCCCGGCCTCCGATCCGGGCGTTGCCGAGCCGGCCCATCTCTAAAGATGCCAGCCGGCTCAGTGGTACTGGGAGGTCTGCATTCAGTTGTGGTTGGTGTGCTGTGTCCGGGTCAGCCCTGACGCTGCTTGTGGCGCGGGTCCGAGCAGATCACCATGACCCGGCCGTGCCGACGGATCACCCTGCACTTGTCGCAGATCGGCTTGACGCTGGGGTTCACCTTCACGGCTGCTGTGGTCCTGTTCTCATTCGCTGGTTGACGTATTTCGGTGGCGCTTGGAGCTACTTGTACCGGTAGACGATGCGTCCCCGGGACAGGTCGTAAGGAGACAACTCCACGACCACCCGGTCTTCCGGCAGGATTCGGATGTAGTGCTGCCGCATCTTGCCGCTGATATGTGCCAGCACCTTGTGACCGTTCTCCAGCTCAATGCGAAACATCGCATTGGGCAGGGGCTCGACCACTCGGCCCTCGACCTCGATGGCACCGTCTTTCTTGGCCATTACTCTCCGGCGATCCTCCGTGTCTGGCATTCCTATGGGTGTGCATGCGCCCGCCGCGGCGCAGCGTCGACTACGACTACACAACGTGGGCCGGTGGCGAGAAATTCCAGGTGAATCGCCAAGAATCTCAGACTGGGCACGCAAGAGTCGACGCGGACGCCGCACCGTCGACCCACGATACCCGCTGAACAGCCGGTCGCCAAAATCGCCGGGGGTGACAAACTGGTACCGATCCGCCCGACCGTGGCCACACACCCGATGGGACGCCCATGACCGACGCATTGTCACTGAAACCCGAGCTGGGCCGCTACGGAGTCTGGACCGGCGGCGCGCCCACGCCCGAGCAGGCGGCCGAGATCGAACGGCTGGGCTACGGCGCGATCTGGGTGGGCGGCTCGCCGGCCGCCGAGCTGTCCTTCGTCGAGCCGCTGCTGGCGGCGACGTCGACGTTGCAGGTGGCGACCGGGATCGTCAACGTGTGGTCGGCGCCGGCGCCGCAGGTCGCGGAGTCGTTTCACCGGATCGAGGGCGCCTACCCGGGCCGTTTCCTGCTCGGCATCGGCGTCGGTCACCCCGAAGCCACCGCCGAGTACCGCAGCCCCTATCAGGCCCTGACGGACTACCTCGACGCCCTGGATTCGGCCGGGGTACCGACCAGCCGCCGGGTACTGGCCGCGCTGGGCCCCAAGGTGCTGCGCCTGGCGGCCGAACGCAGCGCCGGGGCGCACCCCTACCTGACCACACCCGAGCACACCGCGACCGCCCGTGAGCTGGTCGGGCCCTCGGTGTTTTTGGCGCCTGAACACAAGGTGGTGCTCACCACCGATGCGACCGCGGCCCGCGAGGCCGGACGCGACGCCGTCGGCTTCTACCTGCGGCTGTCCAACTACGTCAACAACTGGCGACGGCTCGGTTTCAGCGATCGCGATGTGCGCGCGCCCGGCAGTGACCGGTTGATCGACGCGGTGGTGGCCCACGGCAGCGCCGAGGAGGTCGCCGCCCGGCTCGGCGAGCACCTGGAGGCCGGCGCCGATCAGGTGACGATTCAGGTGCTGGGCGGCTGGAAGCAACTACTGCCGACGCTGACCGAGCTGGCCGGACCATTGGGACTGACACCGCGCGACTGACACAGCCTGGCGGATTTCCGCCCGACGGGCACGAGGGCCTCCCGCCCACCGTTAGGGTTGCCCCATGCGTCTGCTGGTCACCGGCGGTGCCGGGTTCATCGGCGCCAACTTCGTGCACAGCACACTGGCCCGGCGGCCCGACACCTCGATAACGGTGCTGGACGCACTGACCTACGCCGGCAGCCGCGAGTCGCTGGCCGGCCTGGACGCCGATGCCGGCCGATTCCGGCTGGTGCAAGGCGACATCACCGATGCCGCGCTGGTGGAGCGGCTGGTCGCCGAGTTGGATCCGGCCGGCGACGCGGTGGTGCACTTCGCCGCCGAAACCCACGTGGACAACGCGCTGGTCGACCCCGAGCCTTTCCTGCGGTCCAACGTGGTCGGCACCTTCACCGTGCTCGAGGCGATACGACGACATCGGGTACGGCTGCATCACGTCTCCACCGACGAGGTCTACGGCGAGCTGGCCCTCGACGACCCGCGCCGGTTCACCGAGACGACGCCGTATCACCCGTCGAGCCCGTACTCGTCGACCAAAGCCGCCGCCGACCTGCTGGTGCGGTCCTGGGTGCGCTCCTATGGGATACACGCGACGATCTCGAACTGCTCCAACAACTACGGTCCCTACCAGCATGTGGAGAAGTTCATCCCCCGGCAGATCACCAACCTGCTGACCGGGCGCCGGGCCAAGCTTTACGGCAGCGGCGCCAACGTGCGCGACTGGATTCACGTCGACGACCACAACGCCGCCGTCTGGCAGATCATGACCCGCGGGCACGCCGGGCGCACCTATCTGATCGGCGCCGACGGTGAACGCGACAACCGCAGTGTGCTGCAGACGATCCTGCGGCTGATGGGCCACGACCCCGACGACTTCGATCATGTTCCCGACCGGCCGGGCCACGATCTGCGCTACGCCATCGACCCGTCGGCGCTGCGCGACGAATTGGACTGGAAACCAGAGCACACCGACTTCGAGGCCGGCCTGCGAGCGACGATCGACTGGTATCGCGCCAACGAATCCTGGTGGGCGCCACTGAAAGACGCCGCCGAGGCCCGCTACGCGGAGCTGGGACGCTGACATGGCATTCCGCGAACTGGCCATCCCGGGCGCCTGGGAGCTGACCCCGACCCAGCACTCCGATACCCGCGGAGTGTTCTTCGAATGGTTCACCGAGGCTGAGTTCACCGCGTTCGCCGGGCACCGCTTCGACCTGCGCCAGGCCAACTGTTCGGTATCGAGCGCCGGGGTGCTGCGCGGCCTGCACTTCGCCGAGGTTCCGCCCGGACAGGCCAAATACGTCACCTGCGCGTCGGGAGCGGTTTTCGACGTCGTCGTCGACATCCGGGTCGGCTCACCGACCTACGGCCGATGGGATGCGGTGCTGCTGGACGCCCAGGATCGCCGGACGGTGTATCTGGCCGCCGGTTTGGCGCATGGATTCCTTGCACTGCAAGACAATTCGACAGTGATATACCTGTGCTCGGCCGGCTACGACCCGCAGCGTGAGCACACCATCTGCGCCAACGACCCCGAGATCGGCATCGACTGGCCCGACGATCACCCGCTGCTGCTCTCCGAGCGGGACGCGGCCGCCCCGTCGCTGGCCGAGGTCCGCGCCGCCGGTCTGCTGCCGGCCTGGGAACCGCGGTAACCGCCCGTTCTCTTCGCCGCGGACCCCCCTTCTCATTTACTAGGATATCCTAGTATTCTTGGAGTCGGGCCGGTCCGGCTCGCCACCACATTCACGGGGATGACCGCATGAACACACAGATTCCGCACTTCATCGACGGCCGCCGCACCGCCGGCGAATCACAGCGCACCGCCGATGTTTTCGATCCCAACACCGGCGCGGTGCAGGCGAAGCTGCCGCTGGCCAGCACCGCCGACGTCGACGCCGCCGTCGCCTCGGCCGCGGCGGCCCAGCCCGGCTGGGCCGCCCAGAACCCGCAGCGCCGGGCCCGGGTGATGATGCGCTTCATCGACCTGGTCAACTCCCACGCCGACGAGCTGGCCGAACTGCTCTCCCGCGAACACGGCAAGACCCTCGAGGACGCCCGCGGCGACATCCAGCGCGGTATCGAGGTGATCGAGTTCTGCGTCGGCATCCCGCACCTGCTCAAGGGCGAGCACACCGAAGGTGCCGGGCCGGGCATCGATGTCTTCTCGCTGCGCCAGCCGCTGGGCGTGGTCGCCGGCATCACGCCCTTCAACTTCCCGGCGATGATCCCGCTCTGGCAGGCCGGCCCGGCGCTGGCCTGCGGCAACGCCTTCATCCTCAAGCCCTCCGAGCGTGACCCCTCGGTGCCGGTGCGCCTGGCCGAACTGTTCGTCGAAGCGGGGCTGCCGCCGGGCGTGCTGCAGGTGGTGCACGGCGACAAGGAGGCCGTCGACGCCCTGCTGCACCACCCCGAGGTGGCCGCCATCGGTTTCGTCGGCAGCTCCGACATCGCGCACTACATCTATTCCACGGCCACCGCCAACGGCAAGCGCGCCCAGTGCTTCGGCGGGGCGAAGAACCACATGATCGTGATGCCCGACGCCGACCTGGACCAGGCCGTCGACGCGTTGATCGGCGCCGGCTACGGCAGCGCCGGTGAACGGTGCATGGCGATCTCGGTGGCGGTGCCGGTCGGCGAACAGACCGCCGATCGGTTGCGGGCCCGGCTGACCGAGCGGATCAACAACCTGCGGGTCGGCCACAGCCTCGACCCCAAAGCCGACTACGGTCCGCTGGTGACCCGGGCCGCCCTGGAACGGGTCAACGACTACATCGGCCAGGGTGTGGCGGCCGGCGCCGAGCTGGTGATCGACGGCCGGGAACGCGGCAGTAACGAGACCCAATTCGGTGACGCCGATCTGACCGGCGGGTTCTTCGCCGGCCCCACGCTGTTCGACCACGTCACGCCGGACATGTCGATCTACACCGACGAGATCTTCGGCCCGGTGCTGTGCATCGTGCGGGCCCAGGACTACGAAGAGGCGCTGCGGCTGCCCAGCGAACACGAATACGGCAACGGGGTGGCGATCTTCACCCGCGACGGCGACACCGCCCGCGACTTCACCTCCCGGGTGCAGGTCGGCATGGTCGGTGTGAACGTGCCGATTCCGGTGCCGGTGGCCTACCACACCTTCGGCGGCTGGAAGCGATCCGGCTTCGGTGACCTCAACCAGCACGGCACCGCGTCCATCACCTTCTACACCAAGGTCAAGACCGTCACCCAGCGCTGGCCGTCGGGCATCAAGGACGGCGCCGAATTCCACATCCCCACAATGCAATAGGCGTTGAACTCGTGAATACAGCAATGGATGACGAAGAACGGGTGATCGTCGAGACCGCTGCGGCGTTCGCCGAGAAGCGCCTCGCCCCGTACGCACTGGAATGGGATGAGACCCACCACTTCCCGGTCGACGTGATGCGGGAAGCGGCCGAGCTGGGCATGGCGGCGATCTACTGCCGCGACGACGCCGGCGGGTCCGGACTGCGCCGCTTGGACGGGGTGCGCATCTTCGAACAGCTGGCGATCGCCGACCCGGTGATCGCCGCCTACCTGTCGATCCACAACATGTGCGCCTGGATGATCGACAGCTACGGCACCGAAGAACAGCGCAAGACCTGGGTGCCACGACTGGCGTCGATGGAGGCGGTGGCCAGCTACTGCCTGACCGAGCCCGGCGCCGGCTCGGATGCCAGCGCGTTGAGCACCCGTGCGGTGCGCTCGGGTGACGATTACGTCCTCGACGGGGTCAAGCAGTTCATCTCCGGCGCCGGGGTCTCCGACGTCTATGTGGTGATGGCCCGAACCGGCAGTGACGGCCCGCGTGGAATTTCCACCTTCATCATCGAAAAGGACACGCCCGGTTTGAGTTTCGGCGCCGCCGAGCAGAAGATGGGCTGGAACTCCCAGCCGACGGCCCAGGTGATCCTCGACGGTGTGCGGGTGCCCGCCGAGGCGATGCTGGGCGGTGAAAGCGGAAACGGCTCCGGCTTCGCCATCGCGATGAACGGGCTCAACGGCGGCCGGATCAACATCGCGGCCTGCTCGCTGGGCGGCGGCCAGGCCGCCTTCGACAAGACCGGCAGCTACCTGGCCGACCGGTCGGCGTTCGGCAAGGCGCTGCTCGACGAGCCGACGATCCGGTTCACCCTCGCCGACATGGCCACCGCGTTGGAGACGTCCCGGCTGCTGCTGTGGCGGGCGGCCACCGCGCTCGACGACAACGCCGCCGACAAGGTGGAGTTGTGCGCGATGGCCAAGCGCTACGTCACCGACGCCTGCTTCGGCGTCGCCGACCAGGCCCTGCAGCTGCACGGTGGCTACGGGTATCTGCGCGAGTACGGTCTGGAGAAAATCGTCCGGGATCTGCGCGTGCACCGCATCCTGGAGGGCACCAACGAGATCATGCGGATGGTGATCGGCCGGGCCGAAGCCGCCCGCGTCCGATCCGGCCAATAACCAAGGAGCACATAGACATGGCAACCGTCGCGTTTCTGGGACTGGGCCACATGGGCGGGCCGATGTCGGCGAACCTGGTCACCGCGGGGCATAAGGTGCGCGGGTTCGACCCGGCGCCGGCAGCCGCCGCTGCGGCCGAAAAGCACGGCGTCACCAGCTACGACAGCGCCGGCGCCGCGGTGGCCGACGCCGACGTGGTTGTCACCATGCTGCCCAATGGCGCTGCCGTGAAAGCCTGCTACGCCGAGATCCTGTCCGCCGCCCGACCCGACACCCTGTTCATCGACAGCTCCACCATCTCGGTCGATGATGCCCGCGACATTCATGGGCTGGCCGCTCAACACGGTTTCGCCCAAGTCGACGCCCCGGTTTCCGGCGGGGTTGCGGGTGCGGCCGCCGGGACCCTGGCGTTCATGGTCGGCGGCGAGGAGGCGGCCTTCGAGCGGGCCCGCCTGACGCTGGAGCCCATGGCGGGCAAGATCATTCACTGCGGTGCCGCCGGTACCGGTCAGGCCGCCAAGATCTGCAACAACATGGTGCTGGCGGTCGAGCAGATCGCCATCGGCGAGGCGTTCGTGCTGGCCGAGAAGCTGGGTCTATCGGCGCAGTCGCTATTCGACGTCATCACCGGCGCCACCGGCAACTGCTGGGCGGTGCACACCAACTGCCCGGTTCCCGGCCCGGTGCCCACCTCCCCGGCGAACCGGAACTTCGAACCGGGTTTCGCCACCGCGCTGATGAACAAGGACCTGGGCCTGGCGATGGACGCGGTCGCCTCGACCGGTTCATCGGCACCGCTGGGCAGCCACGCCGCCGAGATCTACCGCGAGTTCGCCACCGAGCACGCCGCCGAGGATTTCAGCGCGGTGATCAACCTGCTGCGCGGGAACTGAGCGCTGCCTGTCGGCGCGCACAGCGCCTGCGACTACCGGCTAACTCGCGGACCCTGCCGCGGGCGGCGGGGGCCCGGCGGGCTCACGGTGTTCTTGGTCGCCCTCACTCTCGACGGCAACCGACTCAGCGGTAGCGGCGCTCGAATCAGCCTCGGGCAACTCGAAATTCTGCGCCAGCAGTTCGGTTTGCTCCTCGGACAGGCCGAGCTCGATCAGCGGTGTCACCGCCGGCCGGTCGGGAGACGCGAGGTCATCAACACGCAGCGGCAGGCCCGGCCCGAGTCCCTTCGGATTCTCCAAGTGAGTCTCGGCAAGCCGCGGGGCGGTGCCAGTCAGCGGGGGAAGATCGATCGGCACCACGCCGGTGGCGTAGGCATCCGCCCAGCCCAACACGTTACGGGCATAGGGCATCGATTTGTTGTAGCGCAATACCGCCGAGATCGCCTGCAACGGCTCACGCAAGTCCTGTCCACCGCTACACAGGTACCGAGCAGCGGCCAGCGTGGAATCGTACAAATTCTGTGGGTCCGCCACGCCGTCCTCATCGCCGTCGGCGCCGTAGCGCGCCCAGGTATCGGGCAGGAATTGCATCGGCCCGACCGCGCGGGCATAACTGACCCGACCGGCGGCACTGCTCTGGACGATGACCTCGTTTCCGGGCAACGTGCCATCCAGTACCGGGCCGTAGATCGGGCGAACCGCGGTACCGCGTCCGTCGGTGGCGCCGCCGTGTGCGTGCATCGACTCGATGCGTCCGATCCCCGCCAACAGACTCCAGCTCAGCCCGCAGCCCGGAGCCGATGCCGCCATTATCCGTTCGGCATTGCGATACGCCGACAACGCTATCGGCGGGATGCCCAGTGCATCAACGTGATTGACCACCGACATCGGCGGCTGCTCCGCTGCGACGCGCACCTCGGCGAGCGGTCGTGCCGCCGCGACGATAGCCGGGCCCGACGGGTCACCGAACGTGGGTGTCACTGCCGCCATCGGAGCTACCGCGGTGTCGCGCACGGTCGCCGTGTGCTCCGGCGAACGCGGCGACGCCCCGCCGGCCGTCGCCAGTACCAGAGGAGCGATCACCGCAGCGCTGAACGCCGGCAGTCGTGCCCCACGGGCCAGGTGCAGCCATCTCGGCGCGACGCCGAGGCGATCCAGCGACCAACCCGCCGCATACATCAACACCTCGTACACGAAGGCAGGATCCTTGGCGTACGGCTTCACACGATGGCGCCCCATTATTTAACCCCCGGGTAAATATCTACCGTATCCGTATCCGAATTTCAGCTTTTACGCAAGATCGGATCGGGGGTTATCGCGGTCAGGAGCGAGCTGCTCGAGTGGGCTGTCCGTCAGCAGCCGCAACGATGCCGGGTGAACTCAATACCTCGCGGCCGCATCCATCGTGGGCGTCGAAGATTTCACGCGGCCGTCGCGCGGCCGCGTAGCAGCGGGACGATCAACCGGCCGCGCGGCAGTGGAACCGGGCGACCACCCGCTGCGCCTGCAGCTCCCGGCATCCCTTGGCCGACAGGCCGTCGTAGCTCGACGAGCCCGCATTGATCACCGGCAGCCCGAGCGCGGCGGCCGTGCGACCGGCCGACTCGGAACCGGCGATCACCAGCGCCTCGCCGGCCACGATGCCCATCTCCCACAGCGCCAGCCGGTAGAGCTCGGCGTCGCCGGCCGGGCCGGTCAGATCGTCCGCGCTGACCACGGTCTCGGCCATCCCGTCACCGATCAGTTCCCGGACCCGGGGCTCGACCATGTTTCGGGGCCCGGCGCCGACGACCGCAACCCAGATACCCGTTGCGAACAGGCTCAGCACCAGGTCCACCAGCCCGGAGCGGGGCTCGCCGGGCTCGTCAGGGCAGCTCAACGCCTCCAGGTCGAAGATCACCGCTTGCAGGGGGTACACCTCGGCGTCCGGTTGCGCCTGGTCCCACCAAAACGGGCGGCCGGCACTGGTCCACGTCGCGAGCTCGGTTGTGATCTGCATAACAGCATGGTGCCGGAACCGGCCCGGCTCGGCCTCCCCCAATGGGGGGATCCGGCCGGGGTAATCGTGGAATCCGGGCGGGGTGATCGAAGCCGGCGAGCCTTATTGTCGTGCTATGCCGGTGCGACTCGTCCTCGTCGATGACCACGAGATGGTGATCGAGGGCCTGCGGGCCATGCTCACCGCGTTCTCCGACCGGATCGAGGTGGTCGGGCAGGCGATCAACGCCGAGCAGGCGATGGCCGTGATCGCCGAAACCGGCCCCGACATCGTGCTGTGTGACGTGCGGATGCGCGGCGAGAGCGGGCTGGACCTCTGCCTGGCGCTGCGAGAACGCGACCCCGAGTGCAGGGTGGTGATGCTCTCGGTCTACGACGACGAGCAGTATCTCTACGAGGCGCTGCGCGTCGGCGCCACCGGCTACCTGCTCAAGAGCATCAGCAGCGACGACCTGGTGCACCAGATCGAGTTGGCCCACCGCGGCGAGACAGTGATCGACCCCGGCCTGGCGGCGCGGGCGGCCGGCACCGCCGCCCGGCTGCAGCGCGACGAGTTCTGGCCGGGCGCCCGCCAGGGCCTCACCCAGCGGGAGAGTGAGATCCTGGCCTACATGGTCAGCGGGCTGTCCAACCGCGGGATCGCCACCAAGCTGGTGATCGGCGACGAAACCGTCAAGAGCCATCTGCGGTCGATCTACCGCAAGCTGGGAGTCGCCGACCGCACCAGCGCGGTGGCCACCGCGCTGCGGGAAGGTATCTACCGGTGAGCGCCGGCAACGGGCCGCGCTCGCGCCCCCGCAAGACCACGGCGGTGCGGGATTTCGTCGACGCCAACCATGAGCTGGCGCTGCTGCGGGAACTCATCCAGGCCGCCTCCAGCGGCCCCGGCGTGGAACCGCTGGCCGCCGCGGCGGCCCGGATGATCACCGCGGCCACCGGAACCGACGTCTGCTTCGTGCACGTCCTCGACGACACCGACCGGTCCCTGACCCTGACCGGCGCGACCCCGCCGTTCGACACCGAGGTGGGCAAGATCCGGCTGCCGCTGGGCTCCGGGGTGTCAGGCTGGGTGGCCAGCCACCGTGAGCCGGTGGTGATCAGCGACAACAAGGAGGACGATCCCCGCTACGTGCCGATCGAGTCGCTGCGCGGGCGCGACTTCACCTCGATGGTGTCGGTGCCGATGGAGACCGATCCCGGCGGGCTGGTGGGGGTGCTCAACGTGCACACCGTGACCCGCCGCGAGTTCACCCCCGGCGACGTCGAGCTGCTTCGGGTGATCGGCCGGCTCATCGCCGGCGCCATGCACCAGGCCCGGCTGCACCGGCAGCTGGTGGCCCGGGAACGCGCCCACGAGCTGTTCGTCGAGCAGGTCATCGAAGCCCAGGAGATCGAGCGGCGCCGGCTGGCCGGCGACATCCATGACGGCATCTCCCAGCGGCTGGTGACGCTGTCCTACCGGCTGGATGCCGCCGCCCGGGCGGTCGGCAACGATCCCGACGAGGCGTCCCAGCAGCTCGACGCCGCCCGGGAGCTGGCCGGGCTGACCCTGCAGGAGACCCGGATCGCGATCAGTGGGCTGCGCCCGCCGGTGCTCGACGACCTGGGCCTGGCCGGCGGGCTGGCCAGCCTGGCCCGGTCCATCCCCCAGCTCAAGATCGAGCTGGACCTGGCCGAGATCCGGTTGCCCGAACACATCGAGCTGGCGCTGTACCGGATCGCGCAGGAGGGCCTGCAGAACGTCGTCAAGCACGCCGCCGCGACCACGGTGCGGCTGGGATTCGCGGTGGCCGCCGATCCCCGCGTCGCCCGGCTGGAGATCATCGACGACGGGGTGGGTTTCGATACCTTCGAGCACCCGGTGGGCGCCGACGAGATGGGAGGCTACGGGGTGCTGTCGATGGCCGAACGCGCCGAGCTGGTCGGCGGCCGGCTCAACATCCGGTCGCGCCCGGGTGCGGGCACCGCTGTCACCGCCACGATCCCGGTGCCCCATCCCCAGCGAGCAGACACAGAATCGCCCGATCCCGGCGGAATTTAGGCGATTCTGCGTCTGCTCGCGGTAGAAGCGGTGGAAACCGAGCGGCTAGAAGTCCCCGGCATTACGGCGGAGGGTCTCGATGGCCGATGACAGGGTGCGGGACTCCTGCGGGGACATCCCGATGTCGGCGAACACCTCGCGGTTGAGGCTGTCGGTGGCGGCCGCGACCGTCGAGCGGCCCAGGTCGGTGATCGACACCAGGGTGGTGCGGCCGTCGGTGGGATGCGGCACCCGTTCCACCAGGCCGGCGGCCTCCAGTCGCCGGATGGCGTGCGTGACGCTGGTGACGTGCACCTGCAGCCGGTCGGAGGCCTTGGTGATCGGCAGGGCGCCCGAACGGCTGAACGCCAGCAGCCGCAGCAGCTCGAACCGGGAGAAACTCAGGTCGTAGGGCCGCAGAGTGGCCTCCACGCGGGCCAGCAGGATCTGGTGGGCGCGCATCACCGACGTCACCGCGACCATCCCGTCGGCGACCTCGCCCCAGCCGGCCCGTTCCCAGTTCGCCCGCGCCAGTGCGATCGGGTCGCGATCGTCGGAGGGGTGCGAGTCCACGCCCGTTCTTATCACTTTTCGGCCCCTCCGCGTGGGAAGTGAACTCCACCCCGTTTTACGTCGTGAATCCAGGTGTGGTGTCGAACACGGCGGCCCGTCGGTCCCTGCGGATTCTGGTGGCCGGTGCCGGTGTGAGTGGTATTGCCGCGGCCCGGGGGCTGCTGCGCGACGGGCATGACGTCACCATGTTCGAGCAGCGGCCGCAGCTTCGGGCCGGCGGTGGCGCGGTGACCATCTGGCCCAACGGCGCGACGGTGTTGCGGCAGTTGGGCGTCGCGATGGATGGCGCCGGACAGCGCCTGTCCACGGTACGGGTGGTGATGTCGACGGGTGGCCGGCTGGCGACGCTCGACGTCGCCGCGATGGCGGACCGACTCGGCGCACCCGTTCGGATGGTTCCCCGTGGCGTGTTGCTTGACAGGTTGCTGGATACCGTTCCGGCCGAACGCATCCGGTGCAGTTCCCGTGCCGTGCAGATCCTGCGGACCCGCGACGGGGTGCGGGTCGCGTTCGACGACGGAACCAGCGCCGACGGCGATCTGCTGATCGGCGCCGACGGCCTGCACTCCGTGGTCCGCGACGCCGTCGGCGCGAAGCCGGCGGAACCGACCGGCTGGTGCAGTTGGCAGGGACTGGCGAGCGCACCGAATCTCATCGAGGACCAACACGTCGCGATGGTCGCGATCGGCGAGGGCGGCAACGTGGGACTGTGGCCGGCCGGCGAATCGGCGCTGCAGTGGTGGTTCGACCTGCCCTGGTCGCACGATTTCGTCAGGCCGCCCCGGCCCCTTGAGGTGCTGCGAGCAAATTTCAGCGGTTGGTCCGACTCGATCGACCGGGTGCTGGACACGTTGACCGATGCCGATCTGGACGATTCGCCCTACCCGCATTTCCGTCATCCGATTCCGCGACCGGGCCGCGGCGCGGTGACGCTGCTCGGCGATGCCGCCCACACCATGCCCCCCACCCTGGCGCAGGGGACCAATCAGGCGCTGCTCGACGCGATGGTGCTGCGCAAGGCGCTGGCGAGCCGCGCTGATCCGATCAGCGCGCTGCGCTGGTATGAGAAGACCAGGCGGCGCAGCGTCAATGCGGTATCGCGGGTGGCGTCCGTGCCGGTGGCGCACCGCCGGTCGCTGCTGGAGCCGGCGGCGCTGATCTCCGACCGGCTGCACACCTGGGCACTGTCGGCGTTCCTGCGCTCCACGAGTCACCGCCGGATGTCCGCGGCGATCAGCCGGGACGACGCGGCGAGGATGCCCCAGCCGTCGGTGCGGCGACCATGACCGAGCCTGTCCGTGTGCGAAGCGATTTCGACGCTCCCTCGCGCTGGCTCTGGATGGTCAAGTGGTGCCTACTGGCCGTGCCGCACTACCCGATCCTGATCGGGCTGTACCTGCTGTATCCGCCGGCGACCATCGCTGCCGGTGTCGCCATCGTGTTCACCGGCCGGTATCCACGCCGCATCTTCGACTTCAATGTCGGTGTGCTGCGGTGGTCGTGGCGGGTGATGAATTACCGGTTTCCGATGAACAGCACCGACAGATACCCCCCGTTCACGCTGGCATCTCGGTCCGACTACCCCGCCGACCTGGAGATCGACTATCCGGATCGGCTGGCCCGCAGCGGGGTTCTGCTGAACTGGTGGTTGCGGGGGCTCCCGCAGATCCTGCTGTGCTGGGCGATGGAGCCGCTGCTGCAACTGCTCTGCGTCATCGCCGCCGTGACGCTGGCGGCCACCGGGTCGATCCCGCCCGGTATGCGCGATCTGCTGCTGGGCATCGTGCGATGGCGCTACCGGGTGGCGGCGTATGTCTCCTTGATGCGTGCGGAGTATCCGCCGTTCCGACTGGACCAGGGCCATGAAACACCGTAATCCGTTATTCCCGTATGTGTATCGCCTCGGCATGCCGATCTTCGACCGGTTGTTCTATCGGCGCTATCGCCGCGAGGCGATGAGCAACGCGGTCGGGAGGGTGCTGCTCATCGGTGTCGGGCCGGGCACCGATCTGATGTTCCTGCCGCCGGCGGTGACATCGGTCGCCGCGGTGGAACCCGTGCCGGCGATGCGGCGGATGGCCTCCGCGCTGGCGCGGCGCAACGGCATCGACGTCGAGATCGTCGACGGCACTGGCGAATCGATCCCGTTCCCGGACAACAGTTTCGACTCGGTACACGCCGGTCTGGTGTTGTGCTCGGTCGACGACGTGGCCGCTACCCTGCACGAGATCCGCCGGGTATTGCGCCCCGCCGGCCGATTGGTCGTGCTCGAACATGTCCGCGGCGACGGGGCGATGGGCCGGTTCCAGGATCTGATCGCCGGTCCGTGGTCGTGGCTGGCCTCGGGTTGTCGGCCCAACCGCCGGACCGTCGAGGCGATCGCCGCGGCCGGTTTCGACACCAGCGGGCTGCGCCGCATCCGGCGGACTCCGGTGCCCCCGCCGTGCAGTCCCCATCTGCAGGGCGTCGCCACCATCGCACCCGGCGCCGACGGCCATCCGGACCGACGATAACCACAGTTACTCATCAAAGATTTATCCCGATTTCAGCTTTATCCAGCCTGCCGATCGTGTCACCAATATCAGCAACGCACCGTGGTCACACGGTTCGACGATAGGAGTTCCCGATGAATGGTTGGCGCATCTCGTCCGTCGGCACCGCCGCGGGCCTTCTGCTCACCGCGTGCATCAACCCACCGGACATCGCATCGGTCGCCCTTACCGGCGCGGACGGCGGTTCGGTAGTGGTGGACACGGCCCTGACGAGCCAGACCGACAATCTCGATCTGCTCGCAGGACTCACCGACCCCGCCAACCCGCAGTCGACAGGCTCACCGACGCCGGACTTCGCGTTGCTCGCGTCGGATCTTATGGGCAGCGAGCCCGATCCCGACTTCATCAGCAATATTCACGATCTGGGCCTGTTCACCATCACGACGGCCGCCGACCCGGATGATGATTTCATTGCGTTTGCCATCCAAACTCCGCTGTTCACAGATATTTTGACGTCCGGGGCCGACCCCGAGGGAGACCTGGGGCTGGGCGACGCGAGTTTCGGGATGGTCGGGGCCACGGTCAACACCTTCGAAAGCTCGGTGTTCCCGTTCCTGGACGGTACGATCGTCCTTCCCTTCACCGACCCGCTGGCCGACCTGTTCACTTTGCTCGTCCAGCTGGGGTTCTGACGCCGCTTGGCGACCGCTCGGGCTATTCGACGCCGATGGCCTCGATGATGTTCAGGCGCACCGCGCGGCGCGCCGGTAGCAGGGCGCCGAGCAGGCAGACCAGCACCGCGCCTGCGGCGCAGACGGCCGGCATCGGGCCGGGCCGGAAGGTGACGTCGAAGTTCATGATGTCCGCACTGGCCACGCTGTAAAGCCACTGATCGACCAGCCCGAACACCAGGCCGCAGACACCGCCGACGACTCCGATTCCGGCCGCCTCGGCCAGCACCATCCGAACTGTGAACCAGCGGCCCGCCCCCATCGCGCGCAGCACGCCGATTTCGCGGCGCCGCTCCAGTACCGACAGCGTCAGCGTGTTGAACAACGCGACGGCGGCGACCAGCGCCGCGATGCCCCAGACCGCGTTGGCGATGAACATGCTCTGGTGCAGCGGCGCCTGGAGCCCAGCCAGCGCCGCGGCACCGTCGTAGACGTAGTGGTGCGCGGGCACCGCCTGCCGGACAGCCTCGAGCAGCCGATGCCGATCCGTGCCGGGCGCGGCGGTGATCTGCAGGACGGTCAGGGCCGACTCGTCGAACCAGGCGCGCAGCTGCTTCAGGCCGATGCCGATGGTGCCGATGACCGTCGAGAAGTACGGGACCAGAGTCAGCACCGCCACCTCGCGCGGTCCGTTCGGCGTTTGCAGCTGTAGTCGGTCGCCGGCCCGAACGCCCAACGCGGCGCCGAGATTCTGCGTCAGCACCACGCCACGTCCGTCGAGCACCGCGGCGCGCTGCGGCGGATCGAGCGCGCGATACAGCGGATCGGCGCTTCCCCCGGAGAATCCGTCCAGCATGACGCGGGTCCCGCCGACCACCGCGAAACCGAAGGCGCCCTGGACGACCCGTGCGACACCGGGCACCGCGGCGACCGTGTCGACCAGCTCGCCCGGAAGCCGATCGGTGGGGTAGGTGTCGGGGGCATCGGCGCTGACCCACACGTCGGCGCCGGTGACCGAGACGAACAGGGCCCGCGCCGACGAGATCATGTCGGCGCTGGTGCCCATGATCACGACGGTGGTGACGACCGCGATGAGCACCGTCATCACCGTGGCCCATACCCGTCGCGGCGCGCGGGTGATGGTCGCGGCGGCCACCACCGATCCGAATACTCGCGCCGTCGCGGCGGTGGCGGCGACGATGGGCCCCCGCAGCGCGAAGCCCGTCGCGATCTCCGCGCCGAGCAAAACGACCACCGCTGCGAACGCAAAGCTGCCGTGTCGTTGCACGATCAGGATCGCCGCCGCGAACCCGGCGGCGGCAGCGACCCCGCTGGCGATCCGCAGCCATCGCGGCACCCGGTCGGCCTCGGAGACGCCGACCGGTGCCAACGCCTCGATCGGGGAAACCTTGTACACCTGCCGCGCCGCCATCGCCGAGGCACCGACACCGGCCACCACCGTCGCGATGAGCGCGACCGGAACGGCGTACCCGGGCAACCAATACTCCACCCGCGCTTCCAACCCCTGGGTGACGGCCGGCGGAAGCCGGCCGATTGCGCTGTGGCCCACGGCAATTCCGATGCCCGCTCCGATCGCGCCGCCGACCAGTCCGAGAATCGCCGCCTCCACCAGCATGTCGCCGACGATCACGCTGCGCCGGCCCCCGACCGCCCGCAGCGTCGCGATGACCGGCCGGCGCGCGGTGATCGCCATGCTCACCGTGGTGTAGGTCAGAAACGCCCCGACCACCAAAGCGACCGCGGCGCCCATCAGGGCCATGTAGTTCATCAGCTTCACACCGTCACCGGCCCGCGCGGCGCGCAGACTGGGGTCCGCGACGATCGCCCGGCCGCCGACGGCGGCGGTTACCGCCGCGCGGACCGCGCCCGGGTCTGCGCCGGGTTTCAGGGTGAGCAGGATCGAGTCGAGTCGGCCGGGGCGGCCGGTGATGTTCTGGGCCAGTGGAAGTGCGGCCAAGACGTACTGCCCGCCGTTGAGCTGCGCCAGCGATTTTCCGGTGAGCACCGAGGCAACGCGGACCACCTCCGAGCCCAACTGGAGTCGCTCACCGGCCCGGTGGCCGACGCCGGGTCCGACCCGGACGGTGTTGGGCTCCCCGGGCGCCACCGGTACCTGTGCACCGCCGACGGCATCCTTCAGGGCGCCCTGCAACGCCGCGCTGCTGGTGTCCGCGCCGAGCAGCAGGACCCGTCCGGAGGGCGTCATCGCCGAGGTCCGGATCATCGGCGCGGCGGCTGCCACCCCGGGCACGGCGGCGACCTCGGCGGTGATGGTGTCGGGAAACCCGGCGTCGGTTGCGCCCGACACCTCCAGGGCGGCGATACCGGCGATTCCGTCGGTCAGTCGGGTGACCGATCCGGTGATCGACCCGAAGATCCCGAAGACCGCGACCAGATATAGTGCCGAGACCGCCATGACCCCGACGGTGGCGACGGTGCGCCGCCGGTGCACAACCAGCTCACGCAGGCTGAACACCCGTAGCCGGCTTGCCGCGGCGGTGATCACCGCCGCACCACCGCCCGCGGCCGCATCACCGGCCCGTCGTAACGGATCCGGCCGTCGTGCATCCTGACCACCCGGTCGGTGGCAGCCGCCGCATCCGAATTGTGGGTCACCATCACCACCAACCGGCGGCGGCCGGGCTCGTGCGCGATGTCGGCGAGCAGCGCCAAGATCGCGGCTCCGGTGGCCGAATCGAGGTTGCCGGTCGGCTCGTCGGCCAGGATCAGCGCCGGATCCATCATCAGCGCCCGCGCCACCGCGACCCGCTGCATCTGGCCGCCGGACAGCTCGGCCGGCCGGTGCCCGGTCCGGTGACCGAGCCCGACCCGTTCCAGCAGGCGCAGGGCTTCCGGTTTGGCCTTGTTCAGCCGCACGTCGGCGAGAAGCTTGGGCAGTGCGACGTTCTCCCACGCCGACAGGGTCGGCAGCAGGTTGAAGAACTGGAAGACGAAGCCCACCCGGTGATGGCGGAAAGCCGAGCGCGCAGCATCGTCGAGCCCGCCGATCTCCTCGCCGCCGAACCTGATCGATCCGGTGTCGGGGGCGTCCAGCGCGCCGAGCAGATGCAGCAAGGTGCTCTTGCCGGCGCCGGAGGGCCCGATGACCGAGACGAACTGCCCGCCGCGCAACCGCAGGTTGATGCCGTTGAGGGCACGCACCGTGTGACCGCCGACCCGGTACTCGCGCACCACATCGCGGAGTTCGACGGTCAGTGCCCGCCGGCGGGCGCCGGGGTGTTCGCCGGTCATGTGCCTGCCCCTACCGCGGCCAGCACCGCCCGGCTGGACTCGCGGCTGCCGATAGTGATCCGCGCCCCGCCGTCGGGGAAATAACGCGCCTTGACGCCGGCCGTGTCCAATATCTGCTGCCACGGCCGTCCGGCGCCGGGCAGATAGACGAAGTTCGCATGCCCGTCAGTGGCGTAGACACCCATCGCCCGCAGCCGCCGGCCCAAATACGCCCGCTCGCCGGCGATGCGTAACACCCGTTGCCGCAACTGGTCTTCGGCTTCATAGGATGCCGCCACCGCGACCGCACTACAGATACCCATGGCGAACGGCAGTTGCAAAGCCCACAACCGAGCGGCGAATTCCGGTGCGCCGAAACCGTATCCGATCCGCAGACCCGCCAGTCCGTAGGCCTTGGAGAAGGTGCGTAGCACGATGACATTGGGGAATCGCCGAACCAGATCCGGCCCGCCCATGCGGTACTGGGGGGCGGCGAACTCGATATAGGCCTCGTCGAGCAGTACGACGGTGTCCACGGGCACTCGGCGCAGGAACCGTTCGACGTCGGCGATCGGCGCCAGCGTACCGGTCGGGTTATGGGGCCGGCACAACACGACGACGCGGGCGTCCACCGCGGCGTCGGCCATCGCCGGCAGGTCGTGGTGGCCGTGCGGGTCGAGCGGAATCGGGATCGATACCAGTCCGGCCATCCGGGCCATGATCGGGTATCCGTCGAAAGTCGGGTCGCTCAACACGATCCGGTCCCCGGGCCGGGTACAGGTCTGCAGCACCTGCATCGCCACGCCGGTCGCTCCCGCCCCGAGCACCAGTTGTCCGGCGTCGATCCCGGTGTGACTCGCGATCAGGGTCCGCAGCTTGTCGGGCAGGAACTCCGGATAGCGATTCACCGCACCCATCGCGTGATGCAGTGCCGAGCGCACAGCCGGCAACGGCGAGAACGGGTTCTCGTTGAGAGACAACGCAAGCGGATCCACAGCTGCCGGCAATGCGTCGAGCACGTCGGTGCTGACCGGACTCCCGAACGCCGTCGGGGACATCATCGGCGTCCGCCCCAGCGGACCGCGGCCGCGCCGGCGAAGTCACCGGCGTGCGCGAAGCCCGCCATCATCACCACGTCGCCCGGCGCGGCCTGGCCGTCGGCTATCGCGCGCTCCAAGTTGATCGGGATCGCCGCGCCGAAGAGGTTGCCGCAGTCATCAAAGGTGTCGCGGTGTCGCTCCGGTGGCAGCTCCAGCGCCTCGCGCCAGTTGCGCAGGAAAACCCGGTTGGGCTGGTTGGTGACCAGCAGGTCGATGTCGTTGGGTTTCACCCCGATTCGGTCACACACCGCGAACGCGACCTCGGGCACCAGACGGTTGCCCCGGGCCAGCACCTTGGTGATCTTGGCCTCGGTGAACGCGATGCACGCCTCGCCCGTCCCGGCCTGCCACCACTTGCGGGGCGGGTCGGAGATGATCGTCATCTCACCGGCGTACTCACCGTAGCTGCGACACTCGACATCGAGGATCGGCGACTCGTCGGACACCGTGACCAGGCCCACCGCTGCACCGTCGCCGGGCACCGCGGCCTGCGCCCGGCATCGCACGCCCGGCTGGTCGAAGACCTGGCCCGCCGCGTTCTGGGCGATGGCGATCAGGGCGGTACGCCCTTCGCCCGACATCAACAGTTGACGGGCCAACTTCAAAGCCAGCACGAACACCGCGCAGCCACCGTTGTGCAGGTCGAGCACCCATCGGGGTCGCATGCCCAGCCGGTGTGCCACGCCCGCGCCCGCACCGTAGAACGGCATATCCGGCATCTGGGTATGGGTGATCAGCACATCGACATCGGTGATGGCGCCCCGGCCGTGTCGTTCGATCAGGCCCGCGGTGGCGCGTTCGATCATGTCGATCGCGCTCTCGTCGGGACCGACGTGATGACGCCACCGCGGCGCCCGGAACATCACAC
>Ga0182736_1000944_pt1 | contig 34311 bp, 34 predicted proteins | sample eDN5th30CKraftBY_FD_128882 | JGI IMG/M metagenome (GOLD analysis project Ga0182736, IMG submission 128882) | Enriched backyard soil microbial communities from Emeryville, California, USA - eDNA 5th pass 30_C Kraft BY (version 2) (version 2) | ecosystem: Environmental > Terrestrial > Soil >...
CGGTGTTGTCCTTGCGCAGCCCGCGAAGGCCGTCCCAGATTTCGCCCTGCGGCGTCACGACTTCGAGGCCGAGACACAGCTCGCGCGTGTTGCCATAGCGCAGCACGCCGGTGCCGCCCGCGTTCGTCGAGAGATTGCCGCCGATGGTGCAGCTGCCTTCGGCGGCGAGACTCAACGGGAACAGCCGTTGCGCTTCTTCGGCGCGCGCCTGGATTTCGGCGAGCACGACGCCCGCTTCGACAGTGATCGTGTTGTTATGCGGATCGACGCCGCGCACGCGATTGAGCCGCTTCAGGCTGATGACGGCTTGCGCCCCGCTCGAATCTGGCGTTGCGCCGCCTGCGAGACCGGTGTTGCCGCCCTGCGGCACGATCGCGACGCGATGCTCGCGAGCGAGCCGGACCACGGCCGCGACCTGCGCGGTATCGGCGGGCAGCAGCACGGCGCACGCAGTGCCGCGATAGCGCTTGCGCCAGTCGACGAGGTACGGCTCGGTATCGAAGGCGTCGGTCAGGACATGCGATGCACCGAGAGCGTCGGCGCACGCGGCGATGAAAGCTTGAGTGGCGGTCATGGGCAGATGGGCAAAGGATCCGGTAGAGCGTAGTGCACAGTATCGCGCAGGCGAGCGGCGCGCGACCCTCGTCCGAATGGCATAGGCACGCGCGCACGGTGAGGTTTCATGCTACAAAGCATCACGTCCGGGCAGAACGCGGGCGAAAAAAGCGAACGTTTCAGATTTTTTCCGCACGAGCGTTCAACCGGGCCGCGCGTTTGAAGGGCGCGACGTACGCGAGCGCGCAGACGAAGAACGCGAGGGCGAGCGCTGCTTCCAGCCAGGCGAGCGACGCGGGGAGGCGCGCATCGGTCATGCCGCGCACGATGCCTTCGGCGAAATACAGCAGCACGAGCATCGACGCCCATTGCAGCGTGTAGAGATTTTTGCGCGCGACGCCCGGCAGCGCGCACGCGAGCGGCAGCGCCTTCAGCGCGAGCGCCCATGCGCCCGGACGCAGCGGCGCGAGCCAGAGCTCCCAGACGAGCGCGAGCACGACGAGCGCCACGAGGCTCGCAAGCGCGCCCGATGCGAGCGCGCCGTTGGGACGTGCTGTGGAGATCGGCGTGGTCATGCGGAACGGGCGCCGCGCACGAGATTGAGCGCGGTGCGTGCGAGCCGTGCGCCGAGCGCGATTGCGAGCGCCTTCTCGTCGGCGGAAATGCCGTGCCGCTGATTTTCGTCGCCGCCCGCGCGGGCGTGATGAGACGCGCCGTAGGGCGTGCCGCCGCTTTGCGTCGTGGTGAGCCGCGATTCGGTGTACGGGATGCCGACGATCATCATGCCGTGGTGCAGCAGCGGCAGCATCATCGAAAGAAGCGTGCTTTCCTGGCCGCCGTGCAGGCTGCCGGTGGACGTGAACACGCTGGCAGGCTTGCCCGAAAGCGCGCCGGACAGCCATTGCGGCGTGGTGCCGTCGAGGAAGTACTTGAGCGGCGCGGCCATGTTGCCGAAGCGCGTAGGCGAGCCGAGCGCGAGGCCGGCGCATTCTTCGAGATCGCGCAATTCGGCGTAGGGCGGTCCGTCGGCGGGAATGTCGGGCTGGGTCGCTTCGCAGACCGTGGAAACCGGCGGCACGGTTCGCACACGCGCCTGCATGCCGGCCACGCTATCGACGCCCTGGGCGATTGCGAGTGCGAGCTCGCGCGTCGCGCCGTGGCGGCTGTAGTAAAGCACGAGGATGTCGTTCATAAGGCTTTTTTAGTGAACGGCTATTATAGGTATTGGGTGATTTTCGTGGCGAGAAGCGGCTTTGCACGCGGGGCGCCATGACGGGAGAACGCGTTTGCAGCACGTTTTTATCGATCTCGCGGCGGTCAGGCGTCTCGCCAGTTTTGTCGCGCGGCGCATCGGCGAAGACCGCGTCGCGCAAGTGGCGGGCAGCCTCACGTTCACGAGCGTGTTGTCGCTCGTGCCACTCGCCACGGTCGCGTTCGCGCTCTTCACCGCGTTCCCGATCTTTGGCTCCTTCCAGGCGTCGCTTCAGGACTTCCTCGCGGTGCACCTGATGCCGCCGCAGATCAACGATCAGATCTTCAAGTATCTGAACCAGTTCGCGTCGAAGGCGAAGGGGCTGACGACCGTCGGCATGATCATTCTGTTCGTGACCTCCGTCATGACGATGATGACGGTCGAGTCCGCGTTCAACGTGATCTGGCGCGTGAAGAAGGCGCGCCCGATCGCGCAGCGCGTGCTCGTCTACTGGTCGATCATCACGCTCGGGCCGATTCTCTTCGGCTGCAGCCTGTCGATCTCCTCGTACGTGTTCGCGCATTCGGTCGCGTTCGCGGGCTCGCACAACCTGATGCCGCCGATTGTCGAATGGGCGCTCACAGGCGTCTCGCTGCCGCTGACGGCGCTCGCCTTCACGTTCATCTACGTCTATATGCCGAACTGCAAGGTCGAATGGCGCGATGCGATCGTCGGCGGGCTGATCGCGGCCGTCGCGTTCGAACTCGGCAAGCGCGGCTTCGGCTATTACGTACGGCGCATTCCGACCTACACCGCCGTCTACGGCGCGTTCGCGGCGCTGCCGGTCTTTCTGCTGTGGGTGTATCTGTGCTGGATGTTCGCGCTCATCGGCGCGATGGTCACATCCGCGCTGCCTGCGATTCGCACGGGGCAATATCATCGGCGCGATTTTCCGGGCAGCGATCTGCTCGATGCACTCGAGATCCTCGCGCGGCTCGTCGATGCGCGGGACGAGGGCAAGCCCGGCTACACGTCCTTGCAGCTTTCGACCCTGGCGCGCTGCGATCTCGATACGTCGACGAGGCTGATCGCGCGGCTCGACGCGCTCGGCTGGATCGGCAGGCTGGAGGATTCGCGCATGCCGCGTTATGTGCTGATCGCCAATCCGAATCAGATCACGGTGACGATGCTCTTCGAGCAGTTCGTGATCGATCGCGCGGAACTCGAATATCAACTGAAGCTGGATGCGGCGCAGGTCGACTGCGGCGCGTTGATGAACGCGCTGGATAACGAGAAGCTGGAAATCACGCTCGGCTCGCTGATCGCGGCACGCGCGTCTGCGCTGACGAGCGCGCGTCTGCGCGAGGTGCCGCGCTCGTCGATGCCGGAGCAGCCGGCCTGAGCCTTCGTTCGACGCATATCAAAGCGAGATTCTGCCGACGCAGATGTCCTTGAACATCACCCAGTCGCCCATCAGGCTGTAGATCGGGTGGCGAAACGTCGCGGGGCGGTTCTTCTCGAAAAAGAAATGGCCGATCCACGCGAAGCCGTAACCGCAGACGACGGCCGCGGGCAGCCAGAGCCAGTCGCCGGTTGCGATCGCCATCGCGAGGCAGCCGATCACGCCCAGCGATCCGATGAAGTGCAGCCTGCGCGACACCGGGTTGCGATGCTCTTCGAGGTAATAGGGATAAAACTCGGCGAAATTCGCGAAATGTTCACCATGTGCGGTGTGCGCCATGACGGCCTCCCTGATGATGCGTGCCGGTGTCTGAAGATTAGCCAGCAAGAATCATTCTGCGACTGCCAGTCGCGCCATGCAAGCAGCCACGGCGGGCTTGCGCGGCCCGCCGCACGCGCGTTTTCAGGCCGACGGCGCTTTCGCGCTGGCGCACGCGAGCGCGAAAGCGAACAGCGCATCGAGCGTCGCGTCGGGCTGCTCGGTCATGATCGCGTGGCCCGCATCGAGTTCCACGGTCTTCAAGGACGCGCCGGCTTTCCTGAAGGCATCGACGAGCGGACGGGCAGCGCGCGGCGGCGTCATCAGGTCGCGCTTGCCGCTCACGATGCACACCGGGCAACGCACGGCGGCCGCGCGTTCGAGCGCGTCGGCGTAGGTGTTGCAGGCGCTGAAATCGGTGTGAAAAAGCAGCGCTTCGCCGCGCAGGCTCACGCGTTCCATGAGCCGCTGATTCACGCCTTGCAGCCAGAAGCCCGGCGCGGGACTCGACGGCTTCGCGGCGATCGTCGAATGCGACCATTGGTTGACCATCGCGATGGCTTCGGGCTCGTGCTCGCGTGCGGCGTCGAGCAGCGTATCGGAGACGGCCATCGGCGCGGCCGTCGCGAGCAGGGCGAGACCCGCCGCGCGGTCGGGATAGCGGCCAGCGGCATCGAGTGCGATCAGCGAGCCCATGCTGTGGCCGACGAAGAGCGCTTGCTGCACGCCGGCCGCGTCGAGCACGGCGATGACCCAGTCGGCGAACTCGCCGATGGTCGAAAGCGCGGGACCGGCGCTTCTTCCGTGACTCGGCAGATCGAGCGCCAGCACGCCGAAACCGTGATGCGCGAAATAGCGCGTCTGCAAGGCCCAGACGCTGTGATCGTGTTCCGCGCCGTGAATGAACACGACGGCGGGGCGCGTCGCGTCGAGAGGCTTGCCGCCGGTGTAGGCATAGGCCGCGCGGCCGTGGACGTCGAGGATCATGCGCGGCTCCCGAGCAGCGCGGCGGCGCTCGCGTCCGGAGCGCTTTCTGCCGCTTTCTGCGCGGCTTTCAGCGCGCGCTTGAGATCGTCGATGAGATCGTCGGGATCTTCCAGTCCGATCGACAGACGGATGCGCCCCGGCCCGATGCCCGCAGCTTCGAGCGCGGCGGCATCCATGCGGAAGTGCGTCGTCGATGCTGGATGAATCACGAGCGAGCGCGCATCGCCGACGTTCGCGAGATGTGAAAACAGCGTGAGCGTTTCGATGAACTTGCGCGCCGCCGGCACGCCGCCCTTCAGATCGAAGCTGAAGACCGCGCCGGCGCCGCGCGGCAAGAGACGTCCGGCGAGCGCGTGATCGCGATGCGTCGGCAGTTCGGGATAGGCCACGCCTTCCACTGCCGGCGAACTCAGCAGGAACTCGATCACCTTGCGCGTGTTCGCGACATGCCGATCCATGCGTAGCGGCAAGGTTTCGATGCCTTGCAGCAGTTGCCACGCCGCCTGCGGATGCAGACACGCGCCGAAATCGCGCAAGCCTTCGCGCCGCGCGCGCAACAGGAACGGCGCGACGGTGCTCTCTTCGGCGAACACCATGCCGTGTAAGCCGTCGTAAGGCTCGGTGAACTCGGGGAAGCGTCCGCTCGCGGTGAAATCGAACGTGCCGCCGTCGACGAGCACGCCGCCGATCGTCGTCCCATGTCCGCCGAGAAACTTGGTCGCGGAGTGATAGACGAGATCCGCGCCGTGCTCGAACGGACGCAGCAGATACGGCGTCGTGAACGTGGAATCGACGAGCAGCGGCACGGCGTGCTCGTGCGCGATTTCCGCGACGCCCGCAATGTCGAGCACGTCGAGCCCCGGATTGCCGAGCGTTTCGCCGAAGAAAAGCCGCGTGTTCGGCCGTGCCGCCGCGCGCCATGCATCGAGATCGTGCGGCTTCACGAATGTCGTCTCGATGCCGAAGCGCCGCAGCGTGTAATGCAGCAGATTGTGCGAGCCGCCGTAGAGCGCGCTGGACGCGACGATGTGCGAGCCCGCGCCCATCAGCGTCGCGATCGTGAGATGCAGCGCGGCCTGGCCGCTCGCCGTGCCGATGGCGCCGACGCCGCCTTCGAGCGCCGCGACGCGCTCCTCGAACACCGCGACGGTCGGATTCGAGATGCGCGAGTACACGTGCCCCGAGCGCTCCATGTTGAAGAGCGCGGCGGCGTGATCGCTGTCGCGAAAGGTGAACGACGTCGTCTGATAAATCGGCGTCGCGCGCGCGCCGGTGACGGGATCGGGCGCGGCGCCCGCGTGCAGCGCGAGCGTGTCGAAACGGTTGGCTGGCATCATAGGCGGCCGGCGCGCGAGACGGCCGGCGTGCGGCGAAAATGAGGGTCAATCATCCTAACATCGGATGCGCGCGCCCAAACCTAGGGCGAACGCGCGGCCTTCGATCGCGCAAAGCCTTGTCCGTTCGGCCAATGCGGGCGAACCGTCGTCCCGTTCGCTTTCCTTTTGCGGGCCTTTCCGATAGCATCGGCCTATGGTTTCATCATCGTTCGGCCAATCGAACAGGCATTTCGCTAGGAGACAGTCATGCGAGTCAGCGACATTCTGAAAGTTAAGGGCAACACGCTGTTCACCGTGACACCGGACACGCCGCTCTCCGACGCAATCGACACGATGGCCGCGCACGATATCGGCTCGCTCGTCGTCATGGAGTACGGCGATCTGGTCGGCATGCTGACTTTCCGCGAAATCATCCTGACGTTGCACAACAATGGCGGCTCGGTCGGCGCGACGACCATCCGCAAGGTCATGGACGACCATCCGCTCACCTGCACGCCCGAAACGGACGTAAATGAAGTGCGCCGCATGATGCTCGAACATCACGTGCGCTATCTGCCGGTCATGGAAAAGCGTCAGTTGATGGGCGTCATCTCGTTTTATGACGTCGCCAAGGCGGTCGTCGAAGAGCAGGGCTTCGAAAATCGCATGCTGAAGGCGTATATCCGCGACTGGCCGGAGCAGCAGGAAGAAGCACGCTGAGCATGTCGATGTCGCGAGGCGTCGCGCTTCGCGTGCATCGGACCCACCGAAGCGCGCCCTCATGGCGCGCTTTTTTACGTCTGGCCCAAGTGGGAGGGTTAGCATTTCGCCCGGTTTCCCTTCCATTCGGATTCGACCGCGGACATTGCGCGATCAACGCCGAACTCAACTATTGCGCAAGACATGAGTGACAAACCGCTGCGCGCCTCGCCGCGCGCTTCCCGACGTTCCCAAGCCGAAGGCGACGGCCAGTTTCGCCTGTTGCGCGAGCGCCGTTTCGCGCCGTTCTTCTGGACGCAGTTCCTCGGCGCAATGAACGACAACGTCTTCAAGGTCGGCTTCACGTCGCTCGTGACGTTTCAGGCCGCGCGCTTCTCCGGCGTCGATCCGAAGACCGCCGCGTTTCTCATTTCCGCGATTTTCATCGTGCCGTTCTTGCTGTTCTCCGCGACGTCCGGCCAGATCGCCGACAAGTACGACAAGGCCGTGCTCGCGCGGCTCGTGAAGAGCTTCGAGATCGTCGTGATGCTGATCGGCGGCGCGGGTTTTCTGCTGCACAGCGCGCCGCTGCTTTACGTGTGCACGTTTTTGATGGGCGTGCATTCGACCGTCTTCGGCCCCGTGAAATACGCGTATCTGCCGCAGCATCTCGATTCGCATGAACTCGTCGGCGGCAACGGACTCGTCGAGATGGGCACCTTCGTCGCGATCCTGATCGGCACGATCATCGGCGGGGCGGCGGCGGGCGCGTCGGAACACGGCGCGATGCTCCTCGCGATCGCGTGCATCGCGTTCGCTGTCATCGGGCGCGTAGCGTCGGCGTTCGTGCCGAAGTCGGATGCATCGCAGCCGGACTTGCGCATCAACTGGAATCCGGTCTCGGAGACATGGCGCAATCTGAAGCTCGCGAAGCAGGACCGCACGGTGTTTCTGAGCCTGCTCGGCATTTCGTGGCTGTGGTTCGTCGGCGCAACCTTTCTCACATCGTTCTTCAATTTCGCGAAGGACGTGCTTTCCGCCGATCCCGACGTCGTGACCATCCTTCTCGCGACGTTTTCCATCGGCATCGGCACGGGATCGCTACTGTGCGAGCGGCTTTCGAAGCGGCGCGTCGAGATCGGGCTCGTGCCGCTCGGCTCGATCGGCATCAGCGTGTTCGCGATCGATTTGTTCTTCGCGAGCCATCGCATCGCGCCGGCCGGGCATCTGCTCAACGTCGGCGAATTCCTGATGACGCTGCCGCACTGGCGCATTCTCGCGGACCTCTTTCTGCTCGCCATGTTCGGCGGCTTCTACAGCGTGCCGCTCTACGCGCTGATCCAGGCGCGCAGTCAGCCGACTCATCGCGCGCGCATCATCGCGGCGAACAACATCCTCAATTCGTTTTTCATGATCGTGTCGGCGCTGATGGCGCTCGCGCTTACGTCGTTGGGCGTCGGCATTCCGGGACTCTTTCTGACGACCGCGCTGCTCAACGTCGTCGTCGCGGTCTATATTTATTCGCTGGTGCCGGAGTTCTTGCTGCGCTTCATCGCGTGGATTCTGGTGCACACGTTCTATCGGATCCGTCTCGTCGACGCCGAGCGCATCCCGGCGCATGGCGCGGCCGTGCTCGTGTGCAATCACGTGAGCTTCGTCGATGCGGTCGTCATCATGGCCGAAAGTCCGCGGCCGATTCGCTTCGTGATGGATCACCGCATCTTTCGCACGCCGTTCGTCGGCTGGATGTTCCGGCATGTGAAGGCGATTCCGATCGCGCCCGCACACGAAGACGCCGACATGCTCGAACGCGCGTACGCCGCCTGCGCGCGGGCTTTGGATGACGGCGATCTCGTCTGCATCTTTCCCGAAGGCAAGCTGACGCGCACGGGGGATATCAATCCCTTCCGGCACGGCATCTCGGAGATTCTGCGGCGCCATCCGGCGCCCGTCGTGCCGATGGCGCTGCGCGGTCTGTGGGGCAGCGTGTTCTCGCGCCACGAAGATGCGCAATGGCCGCGTCCGATCCAGCGTGGGGCGATGACGCGGCTGACGCTCGCGGTCGGCGAACCGATCGCGCCAGAGGACGCGACGCCCGCGCATCTGCAGGAAGCCGTGTCGGTCTTGCGCGGCGCGCGGCGGTAGACGGCGCTGGCATAATAGCGGTTTCCCCGACACTTTTTTCAGGTCGACGCTCATGTCCGGCAATACCCTTGGCACGCTCTTCACCGTCACGAATTTCGGCGAGTCGCACGGTCCGGCGATCGGCTGCGTGATCGATGGTTGCCCGCCGGGCATGGCGCTCAGCGAAGCCGATATTCAGATCGAACTCGACCGGCGCCGCCCCGGCACGTCGCGTCACGTCACGCAGCGGCAGGAAGCGGATCAGGTCGAGATTCTTTCCGGCGTGTTCGAGGGCGTGACGACCGGCACGCCGATCGCGCTCCTGATCCGCAATACCGATCAGCGCAGCAAGGACTACGGCAACATCGCGCAGACCTTCCGTCCTGGTCACGCGGACTACACCTATTGGCAGAAGTACGGCGTGCGCGACTATCGCGGCGGTGGCCGGTCATCGGCGCGTCTGACCGCGCCGACCGTCGCCGCCGGCGCGGTTGCGAAGAAGTGGTTGCGTGAGAAGTTCGGTCTCGAAACGCACGGCCGCATGAGCGCGCTCGGGGAAATCGACATTCCGTTCGTCGACTGGCGCCACGTGCCCGAGAATCCGTTTTTCTCGGCGAACGAAGCAATCGTGCCGCAGCTCGAGGAATACATGGACAACCTGCGTCGCGACGGCGATTCGGTCGGTGCGCGCATCGAAGTCGTCGCGACGGGCGTGCCGGTCGGTCTCGGCGAGCCGCTTTACGATCGCCTGGACGCCGATATCGCCCACGCGATGATGGGCCTGAACGCCGTGAAGGCCGTCGAGATCGGCGCGGGCTTCGCGAGCGTCGCGCAACGCGGCTCGCAGCACGGCGACGAAATGACCCCCGAAGGCTTCGCGACGAACAATGCGGGCGGCATCCTCGGCGGCATTTCGAGCGGGCAGGACATCACGGTGTCGATCGCCATCAAGCCGACGTCGAGCATCCGCACGCCGCGTCAGTCGATCGACAAGGACGGCGCCAGTGCGACGGTCGAGACCTTCGGCCGTCACGATCCGTGCGTCGGCATCCGCGCGACGCCGATCGCCGAAGCGCTGCTCGCGCTGGTGCTGATGGATCACGCGCTGCGGCATCGTGCGCAATGCGGCGATGTGGTCGTCGGAACGCCGAAGATCGCGGCTCAAGCGCCGTCGAAATAAAAGAAAAGGGCGCCGATTTGGCGCCCTTTGTCGTTTCAGACCTCACATGTTCGGATAGTTCGGCCCGCCGCCGCCTTCCGGCGTAACCCAGACGATGTTCTGCGTCGGATCCTTGATGTCGCAGGTCTTGCAATGCACGCAGTTCTGCGCGTTGATCTGCAGGCGCTCGTTGCCGTCGTCCGATTTGACGAACTCGTACACGGCGGCGGGGCAGTAGCGGCTTTCAGGACCGGCATACGTGCGCAGGTTCACGTTGACCGGCACGCTCGGATCCTTGAGCGTCAGATGCGGGGGCTGATTCTCTTCGTGGTTCGTGTTCGAGATGAACACCGACGAGAGACGGTCGAACGTGAGCTCGCCGTCCGGCTTCGGATAGACGATCGGCTTGCATTGCGACGCCGGCTTCAGCATCTCGTGATCCCAGTGCTGATGATGCAGCGTCCACGGCACGTTGCCGCCCATCACCTTTTGCTCCAGACCGACCATGAACGTGCCGAGGTACAGACCCTTGCTCATCCACTGCTTGAAGTTGCGCGCGCGGTAGAGTTCGGTCTTGAGCCACGAACTGTCGAACGCTTCGGGATAGGCCGTGAGTTCGTCGTTCTGGCGGCCCGCCTGAACGGCTTCGAACGCGGCTTCGGCGGCCATCTTGCCGGACTTGATCGCCGCGTGGCTGCCCTTGATGCGCGATGCGTTGAGGAAACCGGCGTCGTCGCCCGCGAGCGCGCCGCCCGGAAACGCGAGCTTCGGCAGCGACATCAGGCCGCCGGCGGTGATCGCGCGCGCGCCGTAGGAAATGCGCTTGCCGCCTTCGAGGAACGCGCGGATCGACGGATGCGTTTTGTAGCGCTGGAATTCCTCGAATGGCGACAGATACGGATTCGAATACCCGAGCCCGACGACGAAGCCGACCACCACCTGATTGTTGTCCATGTGGTAGAGGAACGAACCGCCGTAGGTGTCGGGTTCCAGCGGCCAGCCGGCCGTGTGGATCACGAGACCGGGCTTGTGCTTGACCGGGTCGATTTCCCACAATTCCTTGATGCCGATGCCGTACACCTGCGGATCGGCATTCTTGTTGAGCTTGAATTTCTCGATGAGCTGACGGCCCAGATGCCCGCGCGCGCCTTCGCAGAAAAGCGTGTATTTCGCGTGCAGTTCCATGCCGAGCTGAAAATTCTCCGTCGGCTCGCCGTCCTTGCCGACACCCATGTTGCCGGTGACGACGCCGCGCACCGAACCGTCGTCCGCATACAAGACTTCGGCGGCCGGGAAGCCCGGGAAGATCTCGACGCCCACCGCCTCGGCCTGCTGGCCGAGCCAGCGCGTGACATTGGCGAGCGATATGACGTAATTGCCGTGATTCTTGAAATTGTCGGGGAGAAGCCAGTTCGGCACCTGCTTCGCGTCGTTTTGCGACAGGAACAGGAACCGGTCTTCGGTCACTTCGACGTCGAGCGGCGCGCCTTTTTCCTTCCAGTCGGGAATGAGCTCGGACAGGCCGCGCGGATCCATGACCGCGCCGGACAGGATGTGCGCGCCGATTTCGGAGCCTTTCTCCAGGACGCACACGCCGATTTCGACGCCTTTTTCTTCCGCCAGTTGCTTCAACCGGATGGCCGCCGACAAACCGGCTGGTCCGCCGCCGACGATCACGACGTCGTATTCCATCGATTCGCGGGGACCGTATTGCTCGATGAGGCTCGCCGGGGTCATCAATGCTCCTATGTGCCGTTAGAATGCCCTTTCGGGATCGCGTATTTTCAGGGAAGGTGAAGCGGGCCGCAACCAAAGCTCGCTAATTTAGCACGATCGTACTATTATTCACGACACCCGCGCTATCGGTGTTGACGCTTATTGCCCGCATCGGCGCGCCGCGTGCCTGCCCGGGCTGAGCCAACCATAAAAAGGGAAGCACAATGGGCCGTTCGATCAACCTGGAAGGCAAGGTCGCGCTGATTACCGGCGCGTCCAGCGGTTTGGGCAAGCGTTTCGCGCAAGTGCTGTCGCAGGCGGGCGCCAAAGTGGTGCTCGCCAGCCGGCGCACGGAGCGCCTGAAGGAGCTGCGCGCCGAAATCGAGGCGTCGGGCGGCGCCGCGCACGTCGTTTCGCTCGACGTCACCGATTACCAGAGCATCAAAGCGGCGATCGCGCATGCGGAGACCGAAGCGGGTACCATCGACATCCTCGTGAATAACTCGGGCGTGTCGACCACGCAAAAGCTGACGGAGGTCACGCCCGCGGACTACGAATTCGTGTTCGGCACGAACGTGCGCGGCGCGTTTTTCGTCGCGCAAGAGGTCGCCAAGCGCATGATCATGCGCGGCAACAGCAACAGCGCGGCCAAGCCGGCCTATCGCATCATCAACGTGGCGTCGGTGGCAGGCTTGCGGGTGTTTCCGCAGATCGGCCTCTACTCGATGAGCAAGGCCGCCGTCGTGCAGATGACAAAGGCGATGGCGCTCGAATGGGGCCGACACGGCATCAACGTCAACGCGATCTGCCCGGGTTATATCGATACCGAGATCAACCACCACCACTGGAAGACCGAGCAGGGGCAAAAGCTCATTTCGTTGCTGCCGCGCCGCCGCGTGGGCTCGCCAAACGATCTCGACGGTCTTTTGCTGCTGCTCGCCGCCGACGAATCGCAGTTCATGAACGGCTCGGTCATCTCGGCGGACGACGGTTTTTCGCTTTGAACTTTTTAGCGCACGCAATGACCACGCATAACGATTTCCACACCGTCTTCGAACTTTCCATGCCGATCCGCTGGGGCGACATGGACGCCTTCGGGCATGTCAATAACACCGTCTATTTCCGCTACATGGAGCAGGTGCGTATCTCGTGGTTCGAAGAGATCGGTCTCGTCGGCGGCAATGGCGACGGGCAAGGGCCGGTGATCGTAAACGCGTCGATGGAGTTTCTGAAGCAGCTTCAGTATCCCGGCGACGTGATCGGGCGCATGTCCGTCGGCAAGCCGGGGCGCAGCAGTCTCGATACGCGCTTCGAGCTGTATCGCGCCGATGAACCCGCCGCACTGTATGCGCGCGGCGCAGCGAAAATCGTCTGGATCGACTACGCGGCGGGCAAGTCCGTGCCGCTGCCGGACATGTTGCGGCAGATCATCGAGACCGCCGCGCCCGTCGCGCCGTAAAGCGCGCAGGTCAGGTGCCGAGCAGCCGTTGCAGCAGTTCGGTCGCATTGCCCGTGTCGTACTTTCTCATGAGCCGCGCGCGGTAGATATCAACCGTCCGAGGGCTGATATCGAGCACGCGGCCGATCTGCTTGCTCGTCTTGCCCGTCACGAGCTGCGCGGCGATCTCGCGCTCGCGCGGCGTCAATTCGATCGCGACCCGCCGCGTCGCGCTCAAGTCCTCGAATGTCCAGACGCCCGCCGCGTGAGGCGCGGTCCGGTCGAGCGCGCGGCCGGTGACGTGACACCAGAACAGTTCGCCGTTCTTGCGCTTCATGATGCGGTCGTCGCTGTACGTGCCTTCCTTGCTGATATGCGCGGCGATGCGCTCGCCGATGCGCGCGAACTCGTCCGGCGAGGGATACAGCACCTCGAACGACTTGCCGATGAGCGCCTCGCGCATGGAACCGAAGATCGCGCAAAGCTGCTCGTTGCAGTCTTCGATCGTGCGCTCGCGCGAAAGCACGAGCCCGACGGGCGCAAGTTGAAACGCGGTTTGATAATCCAGTGCACGCATGTGAGATCGGGCGCGCGGCGCCTTGCGTATCGCGGCGAAAAGCGCCGGGAACCAACGCGCGCGGGCAAAGACTTATGTATTTTTGCGTATTGTGCCGGATCATCGGCACAAAGTACGCTTGTGCCACGTCAAAAGGCCGCGCGATGCGCTCGAACAGTGCATCGGCGGCATCAAAAAACCGATTTTCAGTTGGTTTCAACATGGAAGGGACACACAGATGAACAAGGTCTATCCCAGCGCGAAAGCCGCGCTCGAGGACATCGTCAAGGACGGGCAGACGTTCGCCGTCGGCGGTTTCGGGCTGTGCGGCATTCCCGAAGCGCTCATCGCCGCGCTGCGCGATACGGGCGTCAAGGGCATCACCTGCATCAGCAATAACGCGGGCGTCGACGGCTTTGGCCTCGGTCTCTTGCTCGAGACGCGCCAGATCAAGAAGATGATTTCGTCGTACGTCGGCGAAAACAAGGAGTTCGAGCGCCAATACCTCGCCGGCGAACTCGAGCTCGAATTCACGCCGCAGGGCACGCTCGCCGAGAAGCTGCGCGCGGGCGGCGCGGGCATTCCGGCGTTCTTCACGAACACCGGTTTCGGCACGGTGATCGCGGAAGGCAAGGAAACGCGCCAGTTCGGCGAGAACCATTACGTGCTCGAGCATTCGCTCACGGCAGACGTCGGTCTCGTCAAGGCATGGAAGGCCGATAAATCCGGCAACCTGATCTTCCGGCGCACCGCGCGCAACTTCAACCCGATGTGCGCGATGGCCGGCAAGATCACCGTGGCCGAAGTGGAAGAAATCGTCGAGACGGGCGAACTCGATCCGGACGCGATCCATCTGCCCGGCATCTACGTGCAGCGCCTCGTGCTGAATGCGCAGCCGGAAAAGCGCATCGAACAACGCATCGTCCGCGCGAAAGGAGAGTAATCATGGCTTGGACTCGTGACCAGATGGCCGCGCGCGCGGCGCAGGAACTGCAGGACGGCTTCTACGTGAACCTGGGTATCGGCTTGCCGACGCTCGTCGCCAATCACGTTCCGGACGGCATGGAAGTGTGGCTGCAGTCGGAAAACGGTCTGCTCGGCATCGGGCCGTCGCCGTATGAAGACGAAGTCGACGCCGATCTCATCAACGCCGGCAAGCAGACCGTGACGACGCTGCCGGGCTCGTCGATCTTTTCGTCGGCGGATTCGTTCGCGATGATCCGCGGCGGCCACATCAACCTGGCGATCCTCGGCGCAATGCAGATCAGCAAGAAGGGCGATCTGGCCAACTGGATGATCCCCGGCAAGATGATCAAGGGCATGGGCGGCGCGATGGACCTCGTCGCCGGCGTGAAGAAAGTCGTCGTGCTGATGGAACACGTCGCGAAGGGCGACCAGCACAAGATCCTCGAAGAGTGCTCGCTGCCGCTGACGGGCGTGGGCGTCGTGGATCGCATCATCACCGATCTCGGCGTGATCGACGTCACCGACAATGGCCTCAAGCTCGTCGAGCTGGCCGACGGCGTGACGGTCGAGGAAATTCAGAAGAAGACGGGCGCGCCGCTCGATGTCACGAGCGTGAAGTGATAGCGGCGTGACACGAACGCCGGTTCTCTCGGCGTGAGCGCGAACACGGGCGGGCGAAGCTTTCGGAGCTTCGCCCGCTTTGCTTTTGCGGGTTTCGCCCGCATCTGTGCACGCGGGAAGGGGTCGTCCGTTCGGCATAGGCCCGCTCGATCCGGTGAGATGCGCTTTACAATCGTTTCGACACTTCCACGAGGACCTCTCCATGACCGCATCCATCGTCGCCGAAGCCGTGCATTCCGATCTGAGCGAGCCGCGCCAGCGCTTCGTGCAATGCGCGAGCCCGGCGGGTCTGCATCGCATCGCCTATACGGAGTGGGGCGATCCGGCCAATCCGCGCGTGCTGCTGTGCGTGCACGGCCTGACGCGCTCGGGACGCGACTTCGACAAGCTCGCGCAAGCGTTCGCGCGGGACTATCGCGTGGTGTGTCCGGACGTGGTCGGGCGAGGACTGTCCGACTGGCTCGCGGATCCGCGTTACTACGGCGTGCCGCAGTATGTCGCGGACATGGTAACGCTGATCGCGCGGTTGAACGTCGAGACGGTGGACTGGTTCGGCACGTCGATGGGCGGTCTCATCGGCATGGCGCTCGGCGGCTTGCCGAACACGCCGATCCGAAAGATGCTGCTCAACGATGTCGGGCCGCATATCGAACCGGTCGCGCTGCAGCGTATCGGCGAGTATCTCGGCAAGCCGGCGCGTTTCGCATCGCTCGACGAAGGCGTGCGGCACGCGGCGGCGCTCGCGGCGTCGTTCGGGCCGCTGACCGACGAGGAGTGGGCGAGCATCAACACGCCGCTCCTGCACGAGCGCGACGGTGCGTGGGGCTTTCGCTACGACCCGGGCATCGCGACGCCGTTCACGTCGGCCACCGATGAGCAGAATGCGGCCGGCGAGGCGTTTCTTTGGCGCTCGCTCGCGTCGATCAGGACGCCGGTGCTCGTCGTGCGCGGCGAGAGCTCGGATTTGCTGTCGCGCGAGACGGTCGCGCAAATGGTCGAGAAAGGTCAGGCCGTGACGAGCGCCGAGATCCCGGGCGCGGGTCACGCGCCGGCCTTTCTTGTCGAAGATCAAATCGCCATCGCCAGGGGGTTCTTTCTCGGCGATGACGCGAGCGGGGCATAATATTGGGCTGAACATAAGGTGCTTGCGCGCCGCTTGCGCTTCCTTTCTCACCATAACCGATCAGGAACAAACAATGGCAGTCATTCGTCATCACGTCGGGCCGCGCCTTTCCGAAACCGCGATCCACAACGGCACGGTGTATCTCGCCGGCCAGATCGCCGAGGACACGGACCAGGACATCACCGGTCAGACGCGCGAAGTGCTCGGTCACATCGACCGCCTGCTCGAAGAGGCGAACAGCGACAAGTCGCACTTGCTGTCGGTGCAGATCTATATCTCGGACATGATCCATTTCCCCGGCATGAACGCCGTGTGGGACTCGTGGGTCGCGGAAGGCAACACGCCGCCCCGCGCCACCGTCGAAGCGAAGCTCGCCAATCCGGCGTGCCTCGTGGAAATCGTCGTGATCGCCGCACAGCGCAACTGAATCGAGTCGTCTGAAGTATTGGCATCGCCCGAATGACCGAGACCGCCGTCCCCACCGAAACGTTGCCCGAGCCGTCCATCGACGACGCGCTCGCGTTCGTGCGCGAGCACGCGAAGGACGCGCGCGTCTCGACGGGCGAACTGCTCGCGGACCACGCTGCCGGCACCGCGCGCATCATGCAGACGCTCAACGTCGATTCGCACGCGGTCGCCGCCGCGGCGCTCTTCGTGCTGGCGCCGCATCTTGACGATCCGGAGAAGGTGATCGCGGAGCGCTTCGGCCCGGAAGTGCAGCGGCTCGTCGGCGATGTACGCAAGCTGTTGCGGCTTGGTTCGGTCAGCTCGCGCGCGACGCTCGCGGAACTGCCTGAAAACACGCGCGACGCGCAGGCCGCGCGCCGTGCGCAGGTCGAAGCGTTGCGCAAGATGTTGCTTGCGTTCGCGCAGGACATTCGCGTGGTGCTGATCCGGCTCGCCTCGCGCGTGCAGACGCTGCGCTACTACGCCGCGCACAAGATCGAACCGTCGCCCGACGTGCCGCGCGAGACGCTGGAGATTTACGCGCCGCTCGCCAACCGGCTCGGCATCTGGCAACTGAAGTGGGAACTCGAAGACCTGTCGTTTCGCTTCGAAGATCCGGTCACGTACAAACGCATCGCGAAGCTGCTCGACGAGAAGCGCGTCGAGCGCGAGACCTATGTGACCGAGGCCATCGCTCGTCTGCAGAAGGAACTGGAAACCGCGCACATCAAGGCGGACGTCAGCGGACGGCCGAAGCACATCTACAGCATTTGGAAGAAGATGCGCGGCAAGCAGCTGGATTTCGCCGAACTGAACGACGTGCGCGCATTTCGCGTGATCGTCGGCGACATCAAGGATTGCTACACCGTGCTCGGCATCGTGCACAACCTGTGGCAGCCGGTGCCGCGTGAGTTCGACGATTACATCTCGCGTCCCAAGCCCAACGGCTACAAGTCGCTGCATACGGTCGTGATCGGCGACGACGGGCGCGCATTCGAAGTCCAGATTCGCACGTACGAGATGCATCAGTTCGCCGAGTACGGCGTGGCCGCGCACTGGCGGTACAAGGAAGCGGGCGCGCGTGGCTATGCGGGGCAGGTGACCGCGAGCGAGAAATACGACGAGAAGATCGCATGGTTGCGTCAGCTTCTCGCGTGGAAGGACGACGTCGAAGGCGAGCATCCCGGCTGGCAGCATCTGCGCGACGCGACGCTCGACGACGACCATATCTACGTGCTGACGCCGCAGGCGCGCGTGATCGCGTTGCCGCAAGGCGCGACAGCCGTCGATTTCGCATATCACCTGCACAGCGAGCTCGGACATCGTTGTCGGGGCGCTCGCGTCGATGGCGCGATGGTGCCGCTCAACACGCCGCTGCAAAACGGACAGACGGTCGAGATCGTCGCGGTGAAGGAGGGCGGTCCGTCGCGCGACTGGCTCAATCCGCAGCTCGGCTATCTGCATAGCGCCCGCGCGCGGCAGAAAGTGCGCTCGTGGTTCCTCGCGGCGGATGCGGCGGAGAACATCGCGGCCGGACGGAGCATCGTCGAGAAGACCTTGCAGCGCGAGGGAAAGACATCGGTCAGTCTCGAACAGCTCGCGGCGAAACTCGGCTTCAAGGCGCCCGAGGAGCTTTACGCACTCGTCGCGAAGGACGAGTTCAGTCTGCGCAACATCGAGCAGGCGCTTTCCGATGCGCCGCCGCCCGAGCCCGAACCCGAAGCGCCCGAGCAGTTCGAGAAGCGCAGCAGCGGGCAAAGCGTGGCGCACGGAGCGTCGACGGGCGTGCTCGTCGTCGGTGTCGATGCGCTGCTCACGCAACTCGCGCGTTGCTGCCGCCCGGCGCCACCCGATCCGATCGCGGGATTCGTCACGCGCGGCAAAGGCATGTCGGTGCACCGGACCGATTGCGAGACGTTCAAGCGCATGGCCGAGCGCTCGCCCGAACGCGTGCTGCACACGACTTGGTCCGCCGAGGTGATGAACGGGCGTGGCTCGTCCGTTTATCCGGTGGACCTTTCGGTTGAATCGGCGGATCGCCAGGGCTTGCTGCGCGACATCTCCGAAGTGTTCGCGCGCGAGAAGATCAACGTGATCGGCGTGAAGAGCCAGAGCCGCAGGAATGTCGCGTATATGCAGTTCACCGTGGAAGTGTCGAGTGCAGCGCAGATTCAACGCGCATGCACGCTGCTCGGCGAAGTGCAGGGCGTGATTCGCGCTTCGCGTCGCGCGTAGCATCTAGAAGGGATTGAACGGATTGGCGAATATTTTCGATTTTTCTGAAGATAAGCGCTTGCCAACATCTGAAACACTCCATATAATCTCACTTCTTTCAGGCTCGTAGCTCAGCTGGTTAGAGCACCACCTTGACATGGTGGGGGTCGTTGGTTCGAGTCCAATCGAGCCTACCAACGAAAACGAAAACCAGCGGACTTCGGTTCGCGGGGTTTCAAACCGCAAGAAGCGCGCAGCGCAAAAGGCGAAAAAACATGGCACGTCGAACGTTGACCGAAACAACTTCGGAGCGACGCTAGTCGAGGACCATATTCGCCTTCTGCCAAATTGTTTCGCGGTATGTGTGAAAAGTGAATGCGGCCCCTCGATAGCGGGGCCGCATTTTTTTTGTCTTGCGATTTCAAACGAAATCGCGTGGCAATGCTTAATCGAATCGCCCGGCATGTGCCGGCGTCTTGGAGAACGATATGGTTTCGGTACGTTTGCCTGATGGGTCGGTCCGACAATACGACCACCCGGTGACCGTCGCGGAAGTTGCGGCATCGATCGGCGCGGGCCTCGCCAAGGCGGCGCTCGCCGGCAAGCTCAACGGCGAACTCGTCGACACCTCGTTTCTGATCGACAAGGATTCGTCGCTCGCGATCGTCACCGACAAAGACCCGGAAGGCGTCGATGTCGTGCGTCACTCGACCGCGCACTTGCTGGCCTATGCCGTGAAGGATCTGTTCCCCGAGGCGCAAGTAACCATCGGGCCGGTCATCGACAACGGCTTCTACTACGATTTCTCGTACAGCCGTCCGTTCACGCCCGAAGATCTCGAAAAGATCGAGAAGCGCATGCAGGAGCTCGCGAAGAAGGACGAGCCGGTGTCGCGCCGCGTCGTCTCGCGCAACGAGGCCGTCGAGTACTTCAAGAGCATCGGCGAGGCGTACAAGGCCGAGATCATCGAATCGATTCCGGAAAGCGACGAGATCCGGCTTTACGCGCACGGCAATTTCATCGACCTGTGCCGAGGCCCGCACGTGCCGTCCACCGGCAAGCTCAAGGTTTTCAAGCTGATGAAAGTCGCGGGCGCGTACTGGCGCGGCGATTCGAAGAACGAGCAACTGCAGCGCATCTACGGCACCGCGTGGACCAAGAAGGAAGACCAGGAGCAGTACCTCCACATGCTGGAAGAAGCCGAGAAGCGCGATCACCGAAAGCTCGGCAAGCAGCTCGACCTGTTCCATCTGCAGGACGAAGCGCCGGGCATGGTGTTCTGGCATCCGAAGGGCTGGTCGCTATGGCAGCAGGTCGAGCAGTACATGCGTCGCCGCGTGAACGAAGCCGGCTATCTCGAAATCAAGACTCCCATGGTGATGGACCGTTCGCTGTGGGAAGCATCGGGGCACTGGCAGAACTATCGTGAAAACATGTTCACGACCGAGTCGGAAAAGCGCGACTACGCGATCAAGCCGATGAACTGCCCGGGCCACGTCCAGGTGTTCAATCACGGCTTGCGCTCGTACCGCGACTTGCCGCTGCGTTACGCGGAGTTCGGTTCGTGCCATCGCAACGAGCCGTCGGGCGCGCTGCACGGTCTGATGCGCGTGCGGGGCTTCGTTCAGGACGATGCACATATCTTCTGTACCGAAGATCAGTTCATCGCGGAATCGATCGCGTTCAACACGCTCGCGATGAGCGTGTATAAGGATTTCGGCTTCGATCACATCGACATCAAGCTGTCGCTGCGTCCGGAACAGCGCGCCGGCACCGATGAAACCTGGGATCGCGCGGAGCAGGGCCTGCGCGAAGCGCTGACCGCCTGCGGCCTGCAGTGGGAAGAGCTCGCGGGCGAGGGCGCGTTTTACGGTCCGAAGATCGAGTATCACATCAAGGATGCGCTCGGCCGCTCGTGGCAATGCGGCACGCTGCAGCTCGACATGGTGCTGCCGGAGCGTCTCGGCGCGGAGTACGTGGCGGAAGACAACAGCCGCCGCCGTCCGGTGATGCTTCATCGCGCAATCGTCGGATCAATGGAGCGTTTCCTCGGCATTCTGATCGAGCATCACGCCGGCGCAATGCCGCCGTGGCTCGCGCCGATCCAGGCCGTTGTGCTGAATATTGCTGAAAGTCAGGCCGAATATGCCGGAAATCTGGCTCAATCGTTGCAAAAACAAGGGCTTAGAGTAGAGTCCGATTTGCGCAATGAGAAGATTAGCTATAAAATACGCGAGCACACGCTGCAAAAGGTGCCGTATTTGCTGGTCGTCGGCGACAAGGAGCGTGATGCACAAACCGTAGCCGTGCGTGCTCGTGGCGGTGTCGATCTGGGCGTGATGCCGGTCGACGCATTCCTCGAACGTCTGCAGCAGGAAGTGCGGGCGTTCAAGTAAGTCACTCGCAGCGCGGCTTGTTTTTTCATTTTTAGAGGAAACGTAACATCGCTACTGATAAGTCGTCACATCGCATCAACGGTGAGATTACCGCGCCGGAAGTGCGTTTGGTCGGAGTGGACAACGAGCCGCTCGGAATCGTGAAACTGGCCGAGGCGTTCCGTCAATCGGAGCAACTCGACGTGGATCTCGTCGAAATCGCGCCGCAGGCTTCGCCGCCTGTCTGCCGTTTGATGGATTACGGCAAGTTCAAGTATTCGGAAGCGAAGAAGCAGCACGAAGCGAAGTTGAAGCAGAAGATCGTGCAGGTGAAGGAAGTCAAATTCCGCCCCGGCACGGATGACGGTGACTACAACGTCAAGCTGCGCAACCTCACGCGCTTCCTCGAAGACGGCGACAAGACGAAAATCACGTTGCGTTTCCGCGGTCGCGAAATGGCGCACCAGGAAATCGGCATGCGTATGCTCGAGCGCCTGAAGTCCGATCTGGACGAATATGGCCAGGTCGAGCAGATGCCGAAGATGGAAGGGCGTCAGATGATCATGGTGCTTGCCCCGAAGAAGAAGGGCAAGTAACCGAACAGCAGTAGGGCGATGGATCGCGCGCCGTCGAAAGGCGGTCGGCGCGGCATTGCCGGCGGTTTCAGGCCGGCGTCATTTCGGTGACGCCGGTCATGAAAAGCGGCGGTTCTTCACCGAACCGTTCGCACACAAGTGGAGCGTGGGTTTCGAAGGGCGGGAAGGGGTTCGCGGGCAGTATCGGCGGATCATCCGCACACCCATGACCATCTAATAAACTGGAGTTGTTTCATGCCGAAGATGAAGACCAAGAAGAGTGCTGCAAAGCGCTTCGTGGTGCGTCCGGGCGGTACCGTCAAGCGCGGTCAGGCCTTCAAGCGCCACATTCTTACCAAGAAAACCACCAAGAACAAACGCCATCTGCGTGGCGCCACGGCCGTTCATGATTCCGATCTGAACTCCGTCCGCGCAATGCTGCCGTTCGCCTAACCTCATCTAACTTAAGGAGAGCAACATGCCTCGAGTAAAACGTGGGGTTACCGCACGGGCCCGTCACAAGAAGATCATCCGTCTGGCCAAGGGTTACCGCGGCCGTCGCAATAACGTCTATCGCATCGCCAAGCAGGCGGTCATGCGCGCAGGCCAGTACGCCTACCGCGATCGCCGCAACAAGAAGCGTGTGTTCCGCGCACTGTGGATCACGCGTATCAACGCGGCGGTGCGTCAGCACGACATGACCTACAGCGTGTTCATCAACGGCCTGAAGAAGGCTTCGATCGAACTCGACCGCAAGGTTCTGGCTGACATGGCTGTGTTCGACAAGGCTGCTTTTGCTGCGATCGTGAAGCAGGTGAAAGCCGCCGTTGCAGCCTAATTGCGAAATTAGTACTGCGTGGTTCGCCTCCTCGTCGCCGCATCGTAGAAATACGTTGACGGCGGCGCGAAGGCAGAAAACGGGGCTCTCACCGAGCCCCGTTTTTGTTGGTCGGACGGTTTTGCGCATCTCATGCCCATCGTGGAGCGTGGATGAGCAAAACCGAACCTCAGATTGAATTTCGACGCTAAAAGATGGGATCAATGGATCTGGACCAGATTGTCGCCGACGCGAAAAGCGCCTTTGAACACGCCGCCGATACCACCACGCTCGAAAACGAGAAGGCACGGTTCCTCGGCAAGTCCGGCGCGCTGACCGAATTGCTGAAGGGATTGGGCAAGCTCGATCCGGAAGCGAAGAAGACAGAAGGCGCGCGCATCAATCAGGCAAAGCAGCAGGTTGAAGCCGCGCTGAACGCGCGCCGTCAGGCGCTGGCCGACGCGCTGCTGAATCAGCGTCTCGCGTCGGAAGCCATCGACGTCACGCTACCGGGACGCGGCGCGGGTGCGGGCACGCTGCATCCGGTGATGCGTACGTGGGAGCGCGTCGAACAAATCTTCCGCACGATCGGTTTCGATGTCGCCGACGGTCCGGAAATCGAGACCGACTGGTACAACTTCACGGCGCTGAACAGCCCGGAGAACCATCCGGCGCGCTCGATGCAGGACACGTTCTACGTCGACGGCAAGGACGCGGATGGCCGTCCGCTTTTGCTTCGCACGCATACGAGCCCGATGCAGGTGCGCTACGCGCGCATGAACAAGCCGCCGATCAAGGTGATCGTGCCGGGCCGCACGTATCGCGTGGACAGCGACGCCACTCATTCGCCGATGTTCAACCAGGTCGAAGGCCTGTGGATCGAAGAGAACATCAGCTTTGCGGATCTGAAGGGCGTCTACACCGATTTTCTGAAGAAGTTCTTCGAGCGCGACGACATTCTCGTGCGCTTCCGTCCGTCGTATTTTCCGTTCACGGAGCCGTCCGCCGAGATCGACATGATGTTCGAACACGGCAAGAACGCGGGCAAATGGCTGGAAATCTCAGGCTCGGGGCAGGTGCATCCGACCGTCATCCGCAACATGGGCCTCGATCCGGAGCGCTATATCGGCTTCGCGTTCGGCAGCGGCCTCGAGCGCCTGACGATGCTGCGCTACGGCGTGCAGGATCTGCGTCTGTTCTTCGAGAACGATCTGCGTTTCCTGCGTCAGTTCGCGTAAAGCACTTAGCGCCCGCGACGATCGCTCCTCGATAAGCGGCGATCGTGAGACTCCAAACATTTCGAACGTAGACACACATGCAATTCCCAGAATCCTGGCTCCGCAGTTTCGTCGATCCCAAGCTCTCCACCGACGAACTCGCGCACGCGCTGACGATGGCCGGCCTCGAAGTCGAAGACCTGCGCCCGGTCGCGCCGCCGACCACGAAGATCGTCGTGGGCCAAGTGCTCGAAGTCGCCAAGCATCCGAACGCCGACAAGCTCAACGTCTGTCAGGTCGATGCGGGCACGGGTGAGACGCTCAATATCGTGTGCGGCGCGCCGAACGTGTCGCCGGGCATCAAGGTGCCGGTCGCGCTGATCGGCGCCGTGCTGCCGCCGGCCGAAGCGGGCGGCGAGCCCTTCGCGATCAAGCCGACGAAGCTGCGCGGCGTCGACAGTCAAGGCATGCTGTGCTCCGCACGTGAGCTCAAGCTGTCGGAAGATCACAGCGGTCTCTTGATCCTGCCGACCGATGCCAAGGTCGGCCAGGACATTCGCGAGGCGCTCAACCTCGACGACACCGTCTTCGAAATCAAGCTCACGCCGAACAAGGCAGACTGCCTGTCGGTGTTCGGCGTTGCGCGCGAGACGGCCGCGATCACCGGCGCGCCGCTCAAGCAACCGGACATGCCGGCCGTCGAAACGAAGCTCGACGAAAAGCTGCCGGTCAAGGTGCTCGCGCCCGATCTGTGCGGGCGCTTCTCGGGCCGCGTGATTCGCGGCGTGAACGCCCGCGCGAAGACGCCGCAATGGATGGTCGAGCGTCTGGAACGTGCGGGCCAGCGCAGCATCTCCGCGCTCGTCGACATCTCCAATTACGTGATGCTCGAACTCGGCCGTCCGACGCACGTGTTCGATCTCGATAAGATTCACGGCGGGATCGAAGTGCGCTGGGGCAAGAAGGGCGAGTCGCTGAAGCTCCTGAACGGCAACACCGTCGAGCTCGATGAAACCGTCGGCGTGATCGCCGACGATCGTCACGTCGAAAGTCTCGCGGGCATCATGGGCGGCGACAGCACGGCCGTCTCGCTCGACACCACCAACATCTATCTCGAAGCCGCGTTCTGGTGGCCGGACGCGATCCGCGGCCGCGCGCGCAAGTACAACTTCTCGACCGATGCGGCGCATCGCTTCGAGCGCGGCGTCGATTATTCGACGACCGTCGAGCATATCGAACGCATCTCGCGCCTGATCCTCGACATCTGCGGCGGCGAAGCGGGTCCGGTCGACGATCAGATCGTCAACGTGCCGGATCGCAATCCGGTGTCGATGCGCGTGTCGCGCGCGCATCGGATCATCGGCGTAGAGATCGGCGCGGAAGAGATCGCACAGATCTTCACGCGTCTGAACCTCGCGTTCGAGCGCGACGGCGACACCTTCAAGGTCACGCCGCCGCCGTATCGCTTCGATATCGAGATCGAGGAAGACCTGATCGAGGAAGTCGCGCGCATCTACGGTTTCGAGATGATTCCGGCGCGCCCGCCGGTCGCGCGCAGCGAGATGCGCATCACGAACGAAACGAAGCGCTCGATCCATACGCTGCGCCACGAAGTCGCCGCGCGCGACTACTCGGAGACGGTGAACTTCAGCTTCGTCGATGCCGAGTGGGAGAAGGACTTCGCCGGCAACGATAATCCGATCAAGCTGCTGAACCCGATCGCGAGCCAGCTCTCGGTCATGCGTTCGACCATGTTCGGCAGCCTCATCGAAGTGCTGCGTCATAACCTGAATCGCCGCGCAGACCGCGTGCGCGTGTTCGAAGCGGGGCGCGTGTTCCATCGCGACGCAACGGTTAAAGCGGGCGAACTGACGGTCGAAGGCTTCGCGCAACCGAAGATGATCGGCGGGCTCGCGTATGGTCCGGTGGTCGAGGAACAGTGGGGCGTGGCCACGCGCAACGTCGACTTCTTCGACGTGAAGGGCGATGTCGAAGCGCTCTTCGCGCCCGTCGTGCCGCGCTTCGTTAAGGCGGAGCATCCGGCGTTGCATCCGGGACGCAGCGCGCGCATCGAGGTGGCGGGGCGCGCGGTCGGCTGGATCGGCGAACTGCATCCGCGCTGGCTGCAAAAGTACGACCTGCCGAACGCGCCGATCCTCTTCGAAATCGACGCCGACGCGTTGATGGATCGCGCATTGCCGGCGCCGTCCGAAGTGTCGAAATTTCCGCCGGTGCGTCGCGATATCGCGATTGTCGTGGACCAAAACGTGGCGGTTCAGGCGCTGCTCGACGAGCTCGAAAGCGCGCGCGCGGAAGCGGCGTGCAGGTACGTCACGAAGGTTGCCCTTTTCGATGAATTTCGTCCAAAATCAAATACTTCCGGTGGCTTGGGAGCGCATGAGAAAAGTCTTGCCTTCCGTGTAACGTTGCAAGATACTGGCGGCACGCTTCAGGACGAAACGGTCGATACGGCTATCAAAACGCTGGTGGATCGCCTGGCTCGAGTACACGGCGCGCGGTTGCGCGGATAGCCTTCAGTTGGCCCTTTCCGTCGTAATCGCCAAGTCTTAAATATGGCAAGCGCCGTTTTACCGATATGAACCAAATGAACTCGAGTGATTTCGAAGCCCTTCTTTCGGCGCAGCGTAGCGCCATGACCCGAGATATTCCGACCTCGAGCGCGCCCGGCGATACGCCGACGCTCACCAAAGCCGAGTTGGCGGAGATGCTGTTCGACCATGTCGGTCTGAACAAGCGCGAAGCCAAGGACATGGTCGAAGCCTTCTTCGAAGTCATCCGCGATGCGCTGGAGAGCGGCGAGAGCGTCAAGCTTTCCGGCTTCGGCAATTTCCAGTTGCGCGACAAGCCTCAGCGTCCCGGCCGCAATCCGAAGACGGGCGAGGCCATTCCTATCGCCGCGCGGCGGGTCGTCACGTTTCATGCAAGTCAGAAGCTGAAGGCGCTGGTCGAAACGGGAGCGGAGACCGATCTCACTCGCTGATTTCCCGGTGGCGCGCGAATGACTCGCGCGTCGCGTTGCTTGGCCACCGTGCTTCAATCGACATCACTTATAACGATGGTTGATCGACGATGGAAAAAGTCGTCTTGCCTCCGATCCCCGCCAAGCGATACTTCACGATTGGCGAAGTCAGCGAGTTGTGCGGCGTCAAGCCTCACGTGCTGCGCTATTGGGAGCAGGAGTTCACGCAGCTGAGGCCGGTGAAGCGGCGTGGCAATCGCCGCTACTATCAGCATCACGAAGTCTTGTTGATCCGGCGCATCCGCGAGTTGCTGTACGAGCAGGGCTTCACGATCAACGGTGCGCGTAACCGGCTCGATTCGCAGGGACGTGCAATCGACGACGATGCGGACATGGCCGAGACGCAAGTGTCGGCGCAGGCTCAACCGGGCGTCGATGTCGAGCAGTTGCGCAAGGATATTCTTCAGGTGATCGATCTTCTCGGCGGATGAACGCCGTCCGATTCAAAGTCCCGATGCCGCGAGTTCTCGCGGCATTTTTTTTGTCCGTCCCACGCTGTAATTACCGGATGCGTCGCAAGGCATCGTGGCCGCCGATGTAGCGAAGGTGTACCAGCCGCCGTCGAGGAGTCGATGACCGGACAGGCCCTGCCCGCGGTTAAGGCTTGACGCCTACGCGGAAGCGTTTTTTCGGACCGGCTGCTTGCGTGGCCGGCAACTTGGTCTTGACCGACCAATAGACGATGCTCGGTCCGACGCCCCATGGCGGATAGATGCGCCAGTCATCGACGCCATGGTGGAAGAAGTAAAGCGCGAAGCATCGGCCTGGTCTCGACGCGCGAACGGAGACATAGCGGCTGCCGCCGGGATAGATGCGCCCGAAGCGCGTGACGCGCGCGCCGCTTCCCGGACCGAACCATCTCGCGACTTCCGCGCGCAGGGCGGAGCAGGTTTGGCCGCATCGGCTGCGCCGCGCTCTGGCGGACGCTGGGACAGACAAAGGCATGGGGCGCCGTTCCTTAGGTGTCACCTTAAGATTAGGGCTTAAATTACTGACACACAAGTGTTTTTTGGGCTTTTACGTCTGAATATTGGCGGACGGCGCCGCGTTTTTGCGCGCGTGTCGTCCATGACGAATGGCTTCAGACGGTCATGCCCATCGTCGCGGCCGTTTTGGTCAGCGCTTCTTCATCGGCGCCGACTTTAAGCATTGCATCGGCGAGGTGGTAGTCGAGCTGCGCACGCCCTTGGAGAAACGCGGGCGATGCGTCATCGATGACCCGCGAGGGGCCAAGAAAAAAGGCTCTCCGGCAGAAGCCGGAGAGCCTTCAATTTCTGGTCGGGGCGAGAGGATTTGAACCTCCGACCACCTGCACCCCATGCAGGTACGCTACCAGGCTGCGCTACGCCCCGAAAGAGCGAAAGTATATCAGAGAGAAACGAATAGTAGAACTGCTTCCAACAATTTCGCTGTTGCACTCACAAAATTCACTCGCAATGCGTCAGAGCGTCAGTTCCGACTGCGTGTACGGCGACGTCTGGATCTTCACCGAATCCTCGCGCTCGGCCGACGCCCGCTCAGGCGAGACTTCCAGCGCGAAGCGCTGACGCCTGCGGAACCTCAAAGCCAGAAGCAACGAAATCGCGCATGGAATCAGATAGGTGGCGATGCGCTCCGTCCACGCGATGCGCGATCCGAAAGTGTCGTACGCCGTGCGCTCATCGAAGCCGGCGGACGCAAAAATCATCGTCAACGTGAAGTCCAGCACCATGGCCGCGCCGCACAGACACAGAAAGATCAAGGCGCCGTTCCACTTCAGAGCGCGTTCGCTCGCATTCAACGTGCGGCAGACGAAGAGCGTCACGCCCAGCAAACTCAGGATAAAAATCAAGGGAAGCCACGGAAAATGCATGTCGCGCGCCTCGCGTATGGGTAGAAGGGACGATCCCGGCGGCGCGCAAGATGGATTTATGTTGCGTCTGGAGCGCCCGCTTCCGGAAGCGAGCGCGATGATTACACGCAAGTCTCGACGCAAAAATAAGAGTAATCCTAATCAGATTGGCCGATCGGCCAGCGACTCCGACAGGAAATCGATGAACGTCCGCACCTTCGTCGTCATGTATTTGCGGCTCGTGTACACCGCATACACGGACGGCGCGAACGCCGAATAGCTCGGCAGCACGCGCACGAGCGAGCCCGACGCCAATTCCGGCTCGACGATCCACGCCGGAAAGTATGCGAGCCCGAGTCCGGCGCGCACGAGCTGTAGCGCCATCGACGTATCGTTGGTCTTGAGCACCGCCTGGTTCTTCACGGTAAACGCGCCGTCCGGACCGGTCAACGTGACGGAATCGATATTCGTGTAGGTCGGCAACACGAAGCGATGACGCGCGACATCATCCGGATGACGCAGCTTGCCGTGCTGTTCGAGATACGCGCGCGAACCCGCGAGCACGAACGGCATCTTGCACAGCGGCCTGACGATCAGCGAGGGCGAAGGCTCCGACGTGGCGCGAATCGCCATGTCGTAGCCTTCCTCGACGAGATCGACGAAGCGATTCTCCAGCCGCAGATCGACGAGCACGCCCGGATAGCGCGCCTGATACGCGACAAGCAGATCCGCGAAGGTGCGATTGGCGAACCAGCCCGGCGCCGTGACCTTGAGCACGCCTTGCGGCTCCGCCGTCTGCACGCCGACGGCAGCTTGCGCGGCCTGCAGGATGTCGAGCGCCTCGCTGCATTGCTCGTAGTAGACGTTGCCGGCTTCCGTGAGACTCAGGTGACGCGTCGTGCGGTTCAGGAGACGCACGCCGAGCTGGCGCTCCAGATTGGCGACGTGCTTGCTCGTCATCGCGGTCGAAATGTCGAGCCGTTCAGCAGCCTTCACGAAGCTGCCGGCCTCGACGACTTCGCGGAACACGCGCAAGCTGGTGAGAGCATCCATCGATCATTTCCTGCCGGGAAACAAAACGCTAATGTTAGCCGGATTTGTCGACCGACGATGTCTGCCTAAACTGCAGGCAACCTACCTTCACTGGAGTTTTGCGATGTCTGCGACACACACTCGACCATCCGCGGCCAACGCGTCGGCGCTCGCCGGCTACGCTCACGCGCTGCTGCGCATCGTCGCTTCGTATCTGCTGCTCACGCATGCGAGCGCGAAGCTGTTCCATGTTCCGCACATCGCGATGTTCGACGGTCTGCCGCTCGTCTCGCTGCTCGGCGTGGCGGGCGTCATCGAATTGATCGGCGGCGTGCTCGTGCTGATCGGCCTGTTCACGCGGGCGGCGGCGTTCGTGTTGTCGGGCGAACTGGCGTTCGCGTACTTCATCGGGCACGCGCCGAAAGGAAACTTCCTGCTGCCGCTATTGAATCAGGGCGAGCCGGCCGTGCTGCTGTCGTTCATCTATTTGTTCATCGCGGCGGCGGGGCCGGGCGCGTGGAGCATCGACCGGCGACGTTGAGCATCACTTCGGCCACTCGTCCAGCTCGTCGTTGAAGAGCGAAGCGACGATGCCGCGCAGCCACATCGTGCGCGCATCGTTGTGAAACTTGCGATGCCAGTGCTGCTTCAGATCGAAGCGGGGCAACGCGAGCGGCGGCTCGGCGAGCGTGATCGACGCATGCTCGGCGACATACGCGAAGCCGATCGCATGCGGCACCGTCGCGATCAGATCGGTGCGCGACAGGATGAACGGCAGGCTCATGAAGTGCGGCGTTTCGAGCACCGCGCGCCGGCGCACGCGTTCCTTGTCGAGATAATTCTCCAGCACTTCCTGGCTGCGGCCTTCCGCGCGCACGACCGCGTGGCCGCATTCCATGAAGCGTTCGAGCGTGAGCGGCTGGTTCGCGAACGGATGATCGCGCCGCATCAGACAGATGAACCGGTGCGAGAAAAGCCGCTGCTGAAAGAAGTTGTTGCCGCGCAAGTCCGGAAAGTAGCCGACCGCCAGATCGATATCGCCGGCTTCAAGCCCGCGCTCCACATCGCCATGCGACGCCGACACCGAGCGCAGATTCGCGTTCGGCGCTTCCTTCGCGAAGGCCTGCAAGAGGCGCGGCAGAAAGACGATCTCGCCGACATCGGAAAGCGCGATCGAAAACGTCTCCGCGCTCGTCGAAGGATCGAAGTGCTGCCGGTCGAGCAGGCCGCGTTCGATGCGCGCCAGCGCCTCGCGCGCCGCGGGCACGAGCGCGATGGTGCGCGGCGTCGGCTCCATGCCGCGCGAGGTGCGCACGAAGAGCGGATCGTTGAAGTACTCGCGTAGACGTGCGAGCGCGGTCGACACGCGCGGCTGACTCACCCCGAGCCGCTCGGCGGCGCGGCTCACGTTGCGCGTCTCCTCGATGGCGACGAGGTACGGAATCAGGTTGAGATCGAGATCGTTCATTTCGGAACCGCCGTCTCCTCGCGTCGATACGGCGTCATCCGCGCCGCGCGACCATGTCCGACACGCGCTGCGCCGCTTCCTGCAGCGGTTCGAGAAACGCCTTCACCATCTGCTTTGCGTTCTTGCGCTGCGCGTTGCCGCTGATGTTCAGCGCCGCGATCACGCGGCCTTGCCGGTCGCGGATCGGCGCGGACATCGAAATCAGTCCTTCCTCCAGTTCCTGATCGACGATTGCCCAGCCCTGGCGGCGCACCGCGGCGATGGCTTCCTTGAGCGCGCCCTTGTCGACGATCGTGCGCGGCGTGCGCGCGACGAGCGAACTCGCATCGAGCGCTTCGTCGAGGCGCGCTTCGTCGAGCGCGGCGAGCAGGACGCGGCCCATCGACGTGCAGAACGCAGGCAGACGGCTGCCGATCGACAAATTCTGCGTGATGATCTTGTGCGTCGGCACGCGCAGCACATAGACGATTTCCGCGCCGTTCAGCACGGCCGCCGAGCAGCTTTCGTGCACTTGCTCGACGAGATCTTCCATTACCGGTTCGGCCAGATTCCAGAAGGGCATCGACGTCAGATAGGCGAAGCCGAGGTCGAGAATCTTCGGCGTCAACTGAAAGAGACGCCCGTCGGCCTCGACATACCCGAGCGCCTGCAGCGTCAGAAGGATGCGGCGCGCGCCGGCGCGCGTAAGGCCGGTGGCCGCCGCGACATCCGTCAGCGTCTGCGCGGGGCGGTTCGCATCGAACGAGCGGATGACAGCGAGCCCGCGCGCGAACGACTGCACGTAAGCATCGCCGGGGCGCGCCTGCGCGTCTTGCGGCTCGGCATCCGGATTGAGCGTGGCTGAATTCTTCATAAGGCCTGTGATGAAAGCGCGAACGGGCGGTCGAGGCGAAGTTCGAGCTCGGTGAAAACCCCCACTTCGCGCATGCTTCGTTGACACGACAACGAATGCGGGACTAACATGCCGATGTTCGCTAAACGAATCCATGTTCGCATGACGAACATTTCAGCGCAAGTGTGCTGACGAGCAGGTAAACCCCAGTTCGAGACAGACAGGAACGGCAATGATCAACAAGATTTTCGATTCGCTCGCCTCGGCCGTCGCCGACGTCCACGACGGCGCGACCATCATGATCGGCGGTTTCGGCACGGCGGGCATGCCGTCCGAGCTGATCGACGCGCTCATCGAGCAGGGCGCGCGCGGGCTCACGATCGTCAATAACAACGCCGGCAACGGCGACACGGGACTGGCCGCGCTGCTGAAGGCGAAGCGCGTGCGCAAGATCATCTGCTCGTTCCCGCGTCAGACGGACTCGCATGTGTTCGACGCGCTCTATCGCGCGGGCGAAATCGAGCTGGAACTCGTGCCGCAGGGCAATCTGGCGGAACGCATCCGCGCGGCGGGCGCGGGCATCGGCGGATTTTTCACGCCGACGGGCTACGGCACGAAGCTCGCCGAAGGCAAGGAAACGCGCGTGATCGACGGCCGGCACTACGTGCTCGAAGCGCCGCTGCACGCGGATTTCGCGCTCGTGAAGGCATATAAGGGCGATCGCTGGGGCAATCTGGTCTATCGTAAAACTGCGCGCAACTTCGGTCCGATCATGGCGAGCGCCGCGAAAACGGCCATCGTGCAGGTCTCGAAGGTCGTCGCGCTCGGCGAGCTGGACCCCGAAAACATCGTGACGCCGGGCATTTTCGTGCAGCGCGTCGTCGAAGTACCGCAAGCCGTGCATCAAGCCGAACTCGCCGCTTAAGGAAGGACGAAAAGCCATGAAGAAACTCACTCGTGACGAAATGGCCAAGCGCGTGGCCGCGGACATTCCCGAAGGCGCGTACGTGAACCTGGGCATCGGCGTGCCGACGCTCGTCGCCAATCATCTCGCGGCGGACCGCGAGATCTTCCTGCACAGCGAAAACGGCCTGCTCGGCATGGGACCGGCGCCCGCCAAAGGCGAGGAAGACGACGAACTCATCAACGCAGGCAAGCAGCACGTCACGTTGCTGACCGGCGGCGCGTTTTTCCATCACGCCGATTCGTTCGCGATGATGCGCGGCGGCCATCTCGACTTCTGCGTGCTCGGCGCCTTCCAGGTTTCCGCGACGGGCGATCTCGCGAACTGGCACACCGGCGCGCCCGACGCGATTCCGGCTGTCGGCGGCGCGATGGATCTCGCGATCGGCGCGAAGCAGGTCTACGTGATGATGGAACTGCTCACCAAGCAGGGCGAGAGCAAGCTGGTCGACGCCTGCACGTATCCGGTGACGGGCGTCGCATGCGTGAATCGCGTGTACACGGATCTCGCCGTGTTCGACGTGACGCCGGAAGGCTTCGTCGTGCGCGAAATCGTCGACGGACTGGCGTTCGAAGAGTTGCAGAAGCTGGCCCAGGTGCCGCTGCAATACGCGCCGCTGACCGAAGCAGCCTGAGAGAATTCTGGAGACATTGAAGATGAAACAAGCTTTCGTATGTGATGCCATCCGCACGCCGATCGGCCGTTACGGCGGTTCGCTGTCCTCCGTGCGCGCCGACGATCTCGGCGCCGTGCCGCTGCGCGCGCTGGTCGAGCGCAACAAGGAAGTGGACTGGGAAGCCATCGACGAAGTGATCTACGGCTGCGCGAATCAGGCGGGCGAAGACAACCGCAACGTCGCGCGCATGTCGGCGCTGCTGGCCGGTTTGCCGGTCGGCACGCCGGGCTCGACGGTCAATCGTCTGTGCGGCTCCGGCATGGATGCGATCGGCGTGGCCGCGCGCGCCATCAAGTCGGGCGAGACGAGCCTGATGATCGCGGGCGGCGTCGAAAGCATGAGCCGCGCGCCGTTCGTGATGGGCAAGGCGACGAGCGCGTTCTCGCGTTCCGCAGAAATCCACGATACGACCATCGGCTGGCGCTTCATCAATCCGCTGATGAAGAAGCAGTACGGCGTCGATTCGATGCCGGAAACCGCCGAAAACGTCGCGGACGACTACAAGATCAGCCGCGCCGATCAGGACGCGTTCGCGCTGCGCTCGCAGCAGAAGGCGGCGCGCGCGCAAAAGGACGGCACGCTGGCGCAGGAAATCGTCGCGGTGACGATTCCGCAGAAAAAGGGCGATGCACTCGTCGTCGACAAGGACGA
>Ga0182736_1000945_pt1 | contig 34278 bp, 32 predicted proteins | sample eDN5th30CKraftBY_FD_128882 | JGI IMG/M metagenome (GOLD analysis project Ga0182736, IMG submission 128882) | Enriched backyard soil microbial communities from Emeryville, California, USA - eDNA 5th pass 30_C Kraft BY (version 2) (version 2) | ecosystem: Environmental > Terrestrial > Soil >...
ACCGCCCGGCGCGCGCAGGATGCCGGGCTGGACGTGCTGGTGGCCCGCGGAGCCGAGGGCGGCGGCCACGGCGAGGTGAGGCTGGCCACGCTGCCGCTGCTCGACGCCGTGCTGGACGCCGTGGCGGTGCCGGTATTGGCCGCCGGCGGGATCGCCTCGCCGCGCAGCCTGGCCGCGGTGCTGGCGGCCGGGGCGGCCGGTGCCTGGTTGGGCACCTGCCTGTCGGCCTGTCCCGAGGCGTTGACCGGCGATGGCGCCCGGCGTGCCCTGGTCGCGGCGGCCGGCACCGACACGGTCACCACCCGGGTCTTCGATGTCGGTCAGCGACTGGATTGGCCGGCGCGGTTCCCGTCGCGGGTGTTGCGCAACGAGTTCGTTCGTCGCTGGGCGGGCCGGGAGGGCGCCCTGGCCGACGACGCGCAAGCCGGCGCGGAACTGGCGGCCGCAATGGCCGCCGACGATCACCGCATCGCCCCGGTCGACGCCGGGCAGGGCGTGGGGCTGCTCAGCGGCAGCCGTCCGGTGTCGGTGGTTCTCGACGAGTTGTGCACCGGGGCGCAGCGTCTGCTGGCGCGCTGGGCCTAGCCCGGGTCCGGTGCGGCGCTGAGCACGACGCAGCAGCGCGACGGGTCCGGGCACAGCCGGGTCCGCGGGCCGTGCGGCGCCAGGGCATCGCTGACACCGCCGATCAGCGCGAGGTTCATGGTGCAGGCCAGCTCCGTCTGGGCCTGGGCCAACGCGTGGAACGGACAGTTGGCCAAGTAGACCTCGGACGCGGCGGGGCCTTCGCGCGGTTCATAGCCGTGTTCGCCGAGCACGCGGATGGCCACCTCGAGCGCGGCCTGCGCGTCGGCGGGCGCTCGTCCCGCGGTCGCCGTGCTGCCGAGTTCGCGGCCGTAGTCGTGGGCCAGGGTTCGCAGTACGTCGATCGCCGGTGTGCCGGTGCGGGTGGATTCGGCGATCGCCGCGGCCATCAGCCGACCGGCCAGCTCATATTCGCGCGGCGGCAAGCTGACGGCGATCTGGTCCGGGGAGCGTCGGTAGCGCTTCGACGGGCGGCCCGCGCCGGGCCCGGAGCGGCCGGTGAGCCGGGCGTAGTCGCTCTGCAGCAGGCCGTCGGCCTCCAACCGGTCCAGATGGAACTTCGCCTGGTGGCGGGCGATTCCGGTCGCGGCGGCAGCCTCGTCGCGGCTGACCGGGTGGGGTTGGGCGGCGACGAATCGGTACAGCTCGCGGCGGACCGGATCGGCCAGGGCGCCGATCCCCGTCACGTCGCGGTCGCGGTTGGGCATGGTCACCGAACTTCTATCGGATGAAACTCTTGACGTTAGATTCTACTCGTTCTAACGTACAAATTGTCGATCGTTAGAACTGAGGAGGATGCCATGGGTACTACCGGTCATGCGAGTTCACCTGCCATTTCGGGGCGGTTGAAGGATCCGCTGTTCGAGGCGTTCTTCCTGCTGCGGACCCTGTTCACGGTCGCTCCGATCCTGTTCGGTCTGGACAAATTCTTCAACCTGCTGCCGCACGTGCCCGACGGCGCGGGACCGGGTCACTGGGATAAGTATCTGGCCGGCTGGATCAACGACATCCTGCCCGGCAACGGCGACCAGGCGATGTACCTGATCGGCGTCATCGAGATCGTGGCCGGTGTCCTGGTCGCCGTCGCGCCGCGGATCGGTGCCTGGGTGGTGGCCGCCTGGCTCGGCGGCATCATCGTCGACCTGCTCACCTTGTCCGGCTACTACGACGTGGCGTTGCGCGACTTCGGTCTGCTGGTCTCCGCGGTCGTGCTGGCCCGGCTGGCGCAGGCCGTGCACACCCGCCAGGTGACCTGAAACCGGCCGCCGCAGACCCGCGACCGCGCCACGACAACCCGATCCGGTCGTGGCGCGGTCGCGCCACCTCGGCGGTCACACCGCGCGCAGATAACGCGTGGCGATGACGCGCTGCGCCACCCGAGCCACCAGCCCGCCCACCCTGATCCACCAGGTGGCGGGCCGGGAGAACGCCCGCACCTGCGCGTAGACGGTGTCATCGGCCGGGTCGTAGCGCACCGCGAACAGCTCCTCACCGGATTCGGGATGCCCGGGGAGCGTGCCGTAGGCGAACCCGCGCCGGTTGTCCTCCTCGATCAGGTAGACCACCCGGCACGGTGCGCTCAGAAATCCCATCCGCACCACCACGGTCGTGCCCACCTCGGCGACGTCGCTGTCTGCCCGCACGCCCAAGCCGGCGCCGCGCTGCATGCCCCAGTGCAGCACCGCCTCGCCCGCCTCCTCGAAGCGCCGCCGGCCGCGGCCGATAGGGGCGGTGTGCTCCAGATGGTGGTATCCCTCGGGCAGTGCTCCGGCGGTGGCGCCCACCTCGGTGTAGGTCAGCTGGAGGTCACGCAGCTTGCTCAGATCCACCGGGCCAACCCTGCCATCGCGGCCGCGGCGTCCGCTCGAGAATCGGCTGAACGTTAAATAGACGGGTGACAGCCCCACATGCCGGCGGCGGTTTCAACCCGCCCGAGCCGACCAAGAAGGGCGGGCCGGACTACGGCCGGTTCCTGGAGACAATGCGTGCCCTGCAGGATCACGCCCGCGCCGCCGACGCCCCCGACGAGGTGATCAGCCGGGCCGCCGACGCGCTACAGGAGGTCTGTGACCTGTTGGCACCGTTCGACGCCGACGAATGGTCGTCACCGTCGGGGCGCCGGCTGGATCTGCCCATGCGCGGCAACCTGCTCCCGGTGCCGATGAAACTCAAGAAGAGTGAGGACGGGCGGCTGCGCGGCTGGGCCCGGTTCCGACGCTTCCACCTGGGACGCAACGGCGCCGCACACGGCGGCGCCATCGGGTTGCTGTTCGACTCGGTGCTGGGAACCGCATCGTGGTTGCTGACCGGCGGCCCCTACCAGCGCACGGCCTACCTGCACGTCAACTACCGCAGCATCGTCCCGATCGACCGGGAGTTGCAGCTCGAGGCGTGGATCAGCCGGACCGAGGGTCGCAAGATCTTCGTCGAGACGACACTGTGCGACGGCGACACGCTGCTGGCCGACGGCGAGGCGTTGTTCGTGGTGCTCAAACCCGGGCAGCCATGAGCTCGGCCAGGATCGTTTTCGACGAGATGGACACCGGCCCGGAGCACTTCGCCGCGCGGCTCCCGTTGCCGGGCGAGCTGATCCGGTTTCTGCCTGGCGACGATCGGCCCGACTACTGTCTGGTGAAACTCGACCAACCGCTGCTGTTCGTTCCCGAACCACCGCAGGAGATACCGGATTGGCTCAAAGAGCGCATCGCGGTCAACGCTTGGCCGACACCGGGCTTCGACATCGGCCGGGCCAGCCCCGACCTGGTGGTCCGGCCACCGGATCGGCCCCCCGCGGTCTGGGTGCACGGACTGATCATCTGCGCGCGGATGGTCGGAACACAGCTGAGTCCGACGATGCGCGATCTGTGGGTCAACGTCGCCTACATCATCGACTCGTCCCAGTTCGGTGCGGACCGGGTGGACTTCGAAAAGAACTACCCGGCCGCGATCGCGCGGATCAACCTGGTCGAACCGTAACCGGCACTGGTGACGTTTGTTCGGCCTGGGGCAACCGGTGGTGCCCGTCCCGATAGCATGGTCCGGACATCCCGAACGCCCCTACATCCCTGGAGATCAGCAGATGAGCGCGCCCGCCATCCCCGCCCCGGCCACCCCGATTCGGGTGCCCGCCGGAACCACGGCGGCAGACGCGGTGCGCGCGGCGGGCCTGCCCAGCCGCGGGGCACCCGATGCGATCGTGGTGGTGCGCGACGCGCAGGGCAAGCTGCGCGACCTGAGCTGGATTCCCGACGCCGACACCGAAGTGACCCCGGTTCCGGCCGACACCGAAGACGGCCGCAGCGTCATCCGGCACTCGTGTGCGCACGTGCTGGCCCAGGCCGTGCAGGAGCTGTTCCCGGCCGCCAAGCTCGGCATCGGTCCACCGATCACCGACGGCTTCTACTACGACTTCGACGTGCCCGAGGCCTTCACCCCGGAGGATCTGGCCGCGTTGGAGAAGCGGATGCGGGCCATCATCAAAGAAGGCCAGCTGTTCTCGCGACGGGTCTATGAGTCCAAAGAGGCCGCACGTGCCGAGCTGGCCGATGAGCCCTACAAGCTGGAACTCGTCGACGACAAGTCCGGCGACAGCGAGATCATGGAAGTCGGCGGTGATGAGCTGACCGCTTACGACAACCTCAATCCCCGGACCCGCGAGCGGGTCTGGGGCGACCTGTGCCGCGGTCCGCACATCCCCACCACGCGGTTCATCCCGGCGTTCAAACTCACCCGCTCCTCGGCGGCCTACTGGCGCGGCGACCAGAACAACGCCAGCCTGCAACGCATCTACGGCACCGCGTGGGAGTCCCAGGAGGCGCTGGACCGTCACCTGGAACTGATCGAGGAAGCCCTGCGGCGCGACCACCGCAAGCTCGGAGTCGAACTGGACCTGTTCAGCTTCCCCGACGAAATCGGTTCGGGCTTGGCGGTTTTCCATCCCAAGGGTGGGATCATCCGCCGGGAGTTGGAGGACTACTCGCGGCGCAAGCACATCGAGGCCGGGTACCAGTTCGTCAACACCCCGCACATCACCAAGTCGGCGCTGTACGAAACCTCCGGCCACCTGCAGTGGTATTCGGAGGGTATGTACCCGCCGATGCACATCGACGCGGAGTTTGCCGAGGACGGCACGCTGCGAAAGCCCGGCCAGGACTATTACCTCAAGCCGATGAACTGCCCCATGCACCACCTGATCTACCGGTCACGCGGGCGCTCATATCGCGAACTTCCGTTGCGGCTCTTCGAATTCGGCAGCGTGTACCGCTACGAGCGTTCCGGGGTGGTGCATGGCCTGACCCGCGTTCGCGGCATGACCCAGGACGACGCGCACATCTACTGCGCCCGGGAGGCCATGCGCGACGAGCTGACCTCCCTGCTGCGCTTCGTGCTCGACCTGCTCGCCGATTACGGCCTGGACGACTACTACCTGGAGCTGTCCACCAAGGACCCGGAGAAATACGTCGGCTCCGACGAGGTGTGGGAGGAGGCCACCGAGACGCTGCGCGAGGTCGCCGAGGCATCCGGGCTGACCCTGGTGCCCGACCCGGGCGGTGCGGCGTTCTACGGGCCGAAGATCTCGGTGCAGGTCAAGGACGCCCTGGGGCGCAACTGGCAGATGTCGACCATTCAGCTCGACTTCAACATGCCCGACCGGTTCGAGTTGGAGTACACCGCGGCAGACGGCACGCGCAAGCGCCCGGTGCTCATCCACCGGGCCCTGTTCGGCTCGATCGAGCGGTTTTTCGGTGTCTTGACCGAGCACTACGCCGGGGCGTTCCCGGCTTGGCTGGCGCCGGTGCAGGTGGTCGGCATCCCCGTCGCCGACCAGCACGTGGCCTACCTCGACGAGGTTGCCGCACAACTGCGCAGCCACGGGGTGCGGGTCGAGGTGGACGCCAGCGACGACCGGATGCCCAAGAAGATCGTCAACCACACCAACACGCACGTGCCGTTCATGCTGTTGGCCGGTGACCGCGACGTCGAGGCGGGCGCGGTCAGCTTCCGGTTCGGCGACCGCACCCAGATCAACGGCGTGCCGCGCGACGAGGCGGTCGCTGCGATCACCGGCTGGATCGCCGCACGCGACAACACCGCCCCGACCGCGGAGACGGTGGAGGCGGTGCTCAAGGCGGGCGACGTCCGGTGACCGGTGATGGGGGCGGCGAGCAGGGGATCGTGGACACCGGTGTCGGTGAGCCCGATCGGCTCGAGCGATTGTGGACTCCTTATCGGATGACCTATCTGGCCGAGGCGCCCCTCAACCGTGCGGAGTCGGGGTCGGCCCGGTCCCGCCAGCCGTTCACCGACATCCCCACGCTCTCCGACGAGGAGGGGCTGGTGGTGGCGCGCGGCGAATACGTCTACGCGGTGCTCAACCTCTACCCGTACAACCCCGGCCACCTGATGGTGGTGCCCTACCGACGGTTCTCGGAGTTCGAAGACCTCACCGAACCCGAGGGCGCCGAGCTGATGACGTTCATCCAGAAAGCCATCCGGGTGATCAAGGCGGTGTCGCGCCCGCACGGGTTCAACGTCGGTCTGAACCTGGGCGAGTCGGCCGGCGGGTCGCTGGCCGAGCATCTGCACGTGCATGTCGTGCCGCGCTGGGGTGGCGACGCGAACTTCATCACGATCGTCGGCGGCTCCAAAGTGATCCCGCAGTTGCTGCGCGACACTCGCCGGCTACTCGCCGACGAGTGGGCGAAACAACAATGAGCAGACTGCCTTTCCTGTCCCGAGCGACGTTCGCCGGTATCACCACTCCGGTGGCGCGGGCGTTCCTGCGGGCCGGGCTCACCGCCGACATCGTCACGATCCTGGGCACCGCCGGTGCGGTGCTGGCGGCGCTGACACTGTTTCCGACCGGTCAACTGTTCGCCGGCACGTTGGTGGTCTGGTTCTTCGTGCACTTCGACATGCTCGACGGGGCGATGGCCCGCGAAAGCGGCGGCGGCAGCGCTTTCGGGGCGGTGCTGGACGCGACCTGCGACCGGATCAGCGACGGTGCGGTGTTCTGCGGGCTGGCGTGGTGGGCGGCGTTCGGCCTGGACAGTGCCCCGCTGGTCGTCGCGACGTTGATCTGCCTGGTGACTTCCCAGGTGATCTCCTACATCAAGGCGCGCGCCGAAGCCAGCGGCCTGCGTGGCGACGGTGGTTACATCGAACGCCCGGAACGGCTGATCATCGTGCTGGTGGGCGCCGGATTGTCCGACCTGCCGGTGTACCCGCTGCCGTGGGCGCTGCACGTGGCCATGTGGCTGCTGGCGGTGGCCAGCCTGGTCACCTGCGCCCAACGTCTGCACACCGTGCGCACCTCGCCGGGCGCGGTGAAACCGTTGCAGGACGCCGACGGCGAGGGACCAGACGGATCGTGACATTCCTCCCGAGCGGTCTGCGAGTTCCCGGGCTCAGCCAGCTGGACGCCTGGGCCACCGACGCCGGCTTCGCCGCGGGCTGGATGATGGTGCGCGCGCTACCGGAATTCGTCGCCCGCAACGCATTCGACGCGGGCGCGTTGATCGCGGCCCGCGGCGGGGGACCCGAACAGTTGCGCAAGAACCTGGCTCGTGTGCTGGGGGTGACACCGGACCAGGTGCCGGCGGCGCTGATGCGGTCCTCGCTGGCCTCCTATGCCCGGTACTGGCGCGAGGCCTTCCGGCTGCCCACCATGGATCACGCCGCGTTGGCCGGGCGGCTGCACGGTTCGGTGCGGGGCAAGCAGTACATCGAGGCCGCGCTGCAGGCCGGTCGCGGTGCGGTGCTGGCGTTGCCGCACAGCGGCAACTGGGACATGGCCGGGGTCTGGCTGGCGCAGACCCACGGCGGGTTCACCACGGTCGCCGAGCGGCTCAAACCCGAGTCACTGTACCGGCGCTTCGTCGACTTCCGGGAAAGCCTCGGCTTCGAAGTTCTGCCGCTGTCCGGCGGCGAACGCCCCCCGTACGAGGTGCTGGCCGAGCGGCTGACGGCCAACGGGCTGGTCTGCCTGATGGCCGACCGCGACCTGACCCGCAGCGGCGTGGCGGTCGACTTCTTCGGCGAGACCACCCGGATGCCCGCCGGCCCGGCCAAGCTCGCCATCGACACCGGAGCAGCGCTGCTGCCGGCGCACTGCTGGTTCGACGGCGACGGTTGGGGAATCCGGATCCATTCGCCGCTGGACTGCTCCAGCGGGGATGTCGATGCGATCACCCAGGCTCTGGCCGACACCTTCGCAGAGGGCATCGCCGTCTATCCGGAAGACTGGCACATGATGCAGCCGCAGTGGGTGGCCGACCTTCCCGAATCGCGACGGGCGCGCCTGGGGGAGAGCTGATGCGGATCGGCATGGTCTGCCCCTACTCGTTCGACGTGCCGGGCGGGGTGCAGGCGCATGTGCTGCAGCTGGCCGAGGTGTTGCGTGCCCGCGGACACGAGGTCAGTGTGCTGGCGCCGGCCTCGCCGCATGTGGAGCTGCCCGACTACGTCGTCTCCGCCGGCAAGGCCCTCGCGATCCCCTACAACGGGTCGGTGGCTCGGCTGCAGTTCAGCCCCGCCGCGCATCGCAAGGTCAAGAAGTGGCTCATGCGGGGTGAATTCGACGTGTTGCACCTGCACGAGCCGAACGCCCCCAGCCTGTCGATGCTGGCCCTGAACGTGGCCGAGGGCCCGATCGTGGCCACGTTTCACACCTCGACGACGAAATCGCTGACGCTGAGCATGGCCCAGGGCCTGCTGCGGCCGATGCACGAAAAGATCATCGGCCGCATCGCGGTCTCGGATCTGGCCCGGCGCTGGCAGATGGAGGCGCTGGGATCCGACGCGGTGGAGATCCCCAACGGGGTCGATGTGGCCGCGTTCGCCATGGCGCAGCCGTTGCCCGGCTATCCGCGCAGCGGCCGTACGGTGTTGTTCCTGGGCCGCTACGACGAGCCCCGCAAGGGAATGGCGGTCTTGCTGGGGGCGCTGCCGGCGCTGGTCGAGAAGTTCCCCGATCTCGAAGTGCTGATCGTCGGCCGCGGTGATGAGCCCGAATTGCGCAGTACTGCAGGAAAATTGGCCGGGCATCTGCGGTTCCTGGGGCAAGTCGACGATGCCGAGAAGGCGTCGGCGCTGCGCAGCGCCGACGTCTACTGTGCGCCGAACACCGGCGGTGAGAGCTTCGGCATCGTGCTTGCCGAGGCGATGGCGGCCGGCGCCGCGGTAGTCGCCAGCGACCTGGACGCGTTCCGCCGGGTGCTGCGCGACGGGCAGGCCGGCCGGCTGGTGCCGGTCGATGACCATGCGGCCCTGGCCGCCGCCTTGATAGAGGTGCTCGACGACGACGCGCTGCGGGCGTCATACGTGGCGGCGGGCCGCGAGGCGGTCCGCCGCTACGACTGGTCGGTGGTGGCCGGCCAGATCATCCGGGTCTACGAGACGGTCGCCGGCGTCGGCCGGAAGGTCTCGGTGGGCGACTGATGGGCCCGACGATCGCCGGCACCGTGCTGGTGCTGGTCGCCGTGGCGGTGCTGGCCGCGGCGGTGGGCTGGGCCTACCAGACCGCTAACCGGCTCAACCGGCTGCACGTGCGCTGCGACCTGTCCTGGCAGGCGCTGGACGGAGCCCTGGCGCGCCGTGCCGTGGTGGCCCGGACCGTAGCGATCGAGGCCTACGGCGATGCGGTGGCCGGCCGGCGGCTGGCCGCCCTGGCCGATGTGGCCGAGCGCGCGTCGCGCGACGTGCGTGAGACGGCCGAGAACGCGTTGTCGGCCGAACTGGCGATGGTCGACGCCGCGTCATTGCCACCGGCGATGGTCGCGGAACTGGCCGACGCCGAGGCCCGGGTGCTGCTGGCCCGCCGGTTTCACAACGACGCCGTCCGCGACACGGTGGCACTGCGCGAACGGCCACTGGTGCGGGCATTGCATCTGGGCGGGACCGCGCCCATGCCAACATATTTCGAGATCGTCGAACGGGCAGGCATGATTGCGCACGGCGATCACGGAGTGCTGGATCCGCGCGTCTCGGCGCGGGTGGTGCTGCTCGACGAGACGGGGTCGGTGCTGCTGCTGCGCGGCCGCGACCCGGCCCTGCCCGACGATGCCGACAACCCGGCACCGCGCTGGTGGTTCACCGTGGGCGGGCAGGTGCTGCCCGATGAACCGCTGGCCGACGCGGCCGCACGCGAACTGGCCGAGGAGACCGGCCTGACGGTCGACCCCGGCGAGCTGATCGGCCCGATCTGGCGCCGCGACGCCGCCTTCGAGTTCAACGGCGAACGGCTCGACAGCCAGGAGTTCTTCTTCGTCCACCGCACCGGCCGGTTCGAGCCGTCCGGGGCCGCTCGAACCGGGCTGGAGCGGAGCTACCTGCACGGGCACCGCTGGTGCGACGCCGACACGATCGCGCAGTTGACCGCCGGCGGCGAAAAGGTCTTCCCGCTGCAACTGGGCGAGCGCCTCGCCGAGGCGGCCCGGCTGGCCGACGCCGCCGGTACGGCTCCGGACATCCGCCGGATCACCTGAGGCGGCGCCCCGGGCGGGAAAACCCCCCTGGCGGTAAGCCACCCCGCCTAGCCTGGATGGGTGACTGCCAAGCGATCCCATCGCGCCGTTCAGGTACCGTCCGCCGGCGCGTCACTGACTCTGGTCGACGTCGACACCCCCGCACCGGGCCCCGGCCAGGTCCGGATCGCCGTGGCCGCATGCGGTGTCTGCGGTACCGACCAGGCCTTCGTCAACGGTGGCTTCCCCGCGATGTCCTGGCCGGTGACGCTCGGGCACGAGATCGCCGGCACCATCGCCGAACTGGGCTCGGGTGTGACGGACTGGCAGGTCGGCGAGCGGGTCGCGGTCGGTTGGTTCGGCGGAAACTGCAATCACTGCATTCCTTGTCGCAAAGGCGATTTCATTCATTGCGCCAATGGGCAGGTACCCAGCTGGCACTACCCGGGCGGCTACGCCGAATCGGTGACGGTGCCGGCCAACGCCCTGGCCCGGATCCCCGAGGAGTTGTCCCTGGTCGAAGCCGCACCGATGGGCTGTGCCGGGGTGACCACGTACCACGCACTGCGGTCGACGAAGGCCCGGCCCGGCGACCGGGTCGCCGTGCTCGGGCTGGGCGGGCTGGGGCACCTGGGCGTGCAGTTCGCCGCCACGATGGGCTTCGAGACGATCGCGGTCGCGCGCGGCGCCGCCAAGGAAGCCGATGCCCGCGCGCTCGGCGCCCACCACTACATCGACTCGACCGCCGGGGACGTAGCCCAGGCGATGGCCGCGCTGGGGGGAGTGGCGGTGGTGCTGGCCACCGCGGCCAACTCGCGAGCGATGGCCGACACCGTCGGCGGCTTGGCGCCGCGCGGGGAACTCATCACCATCGGGGTCACCGCCGATCCGCTACCGATCGCGCCCGTTCAACTGATCACCCCGGGGGTCAGCATCACCGGCCACCCGTCGGGCACGGCGCGCGATATCGAGGAGACCATGGCCTTCGCGGTGCTGTCGGGGGTGCGGGCCCGCGTCGAAGAGCGGCCGCTGGCCCAGGCCGCCGAGGCGTATGCCGCCATGGAGCAGGGCCGGGCGCGCTACCGCATGGTGCTGACCATGTGAGCAGCCGACCGGCCGGTCAGGCGCTGCGCAGCGTCGCGTCGTAGTCCCAGCGCGTGGGGGGCTTCATCCCCGGCGGCATCCACCCGATGAACAGGTGCCCCTCGGGGTGGGCGCGAGACGTCGGCTCCACCCCCAGCAGGGCCCGGACCTTGTCGATCGGCTGATCCAGGAGCTCCTCGTAGGGGGCGGCCATCAGGTTGTCGGCCCGTTGCCCGCGGCGTACCGCCTCGCGAAAATAGCGCAGCTTGCGGCTCGGCGAGGCGGGGATCACCGACCCGAGCAGGCCGAGGCTGAGCGCTTTGAGCGCACCGGAGGGCTCCATCTGCCCGCAGTGGAAGCCGAGGTTGCCGAACTCTCCTCCCATGTCCGGCCCGTAACCGCCGAGGGTGTGGAACATGTCGTGCAGGGCGGTGCCGCGCCGCATCATGAAAAAGAAATCCTCGTCCCAGCCGCGGCGCTCGGCGATCGGCCGGATCACCGTGTCCACGTCGAATACCCCGGCATCGAGCCGGTTGGTGCGCAGAAACGAGCGGTAGGCGTGGCCCAGCGATCCCACCGGGAGCGAGGCCAGATAGTCGTCGTCGCCCAGCAGCGCCGACAGATCCGGTTTCTCGGCGAACAGCCGCCGGCCGTTGGGATGGGCCCGCAACTGGTGATAGCTGCGCGCCAGGATCGGCGCCGCGAGGCCCACGATCAGGTCGAAGGCAGAGCTTCCGTTCTTGCCCGGGTTGGCCAGCAGGCGCCAGGAACCGAACACCGCCCGCCAATCCCGCTGCTCGGGTACGCCCGTGTATGTCGCAGCCATGCCGACCAACTCCTCCGTCGGTAACGCGCGGGGAATGCAGTGAGGCTAATAATAGACAAATGAATGAAGATGTCCATATATGCCGAGCGGGCCGGACATGACGGTGCGGCGGCGGGGCCGACCACCCGGCGGCGGTAACCCCCCCGAGCACGCCCGAGAGCTGTTGTTGGACGCCGCGGAGCGCTCCTTCGCTCGCCGCGGCTATCGAGCCTCGACCATGCAGGTGATCGCGCGCGAGGCCGGCTACACCCGGGCGGTGATCTACCGCCACTTCGCCACCCGGGACGAGCTGCTCGACGCCTTGGTGGTGCGGGTCGCCGCACGCAAGATCGCCGAGATCACCACCCGGCTGCAACCGGCGACCGACCCGGGCGTCCTGGTGACGGAGTCGCTGGTGCTGGTGGCTACCGAAGTCGCCCACGATCCCTTGCTGCGGGTGATCTCCGAGCACAGCGACGAGGGCAACGTCGCGGCACTGATCGCCCGGTCGGTGACCCTCAGCGAGTTGTTGGCGGGCCTCTACGAGATCGGGTTCGAGCAGGCCGGCGAGCAGTTGCGGCCCGGGCTTCGCCCCGGTGATGCCGCCCGCTTCGTACTGTCGGTTGCGCTCGGGCTGCTGCTGGGACTCATTCCCGGCGCCCACGACGCCGACCGGGTCCGCCGCTACGTGCAGGTGTTCGTTTTGCCGGCGTTGATGGCCGACCCGCCGCCGGCAGGTCCGGTCTTCGCGTTGCAGGAATAGTCCCGCGGGTGCGACGCCGAAAATCGGGTCGCGGGCGCCCACTACACTGGGCGAGTATCACGAGCGAGGAGAAGCATTCAGTGGACAGCGCGGCCCAGAACGGCTCGCGCGCCGACGACGACGCAGCGCAAAGCGATGCGGAGCAGCGGCGCCTTAATACAGCCGGCGGACAGACCGGAACAGCGCGGGTCAAGCGCGGCATGGCCGAGATGCTCAAGGGCGGCGTCATCATGGACGTCGTCACCCCCGAGCAGGCCCGCATCGCGGAGGGCGCCGGCGCCGTCGCGGTGATGGCGCTGGAGCGGGTGCCCGCCGACATCCGCGCCCAGGGCGGGGTGTCGCGGATGAGCGACCCGGACATGATCGAGAGCATCATCTCCGCGGTGACCATCCCGGTGATGGCCAAGGCGCGCATCGGTCACTTCGTCGAAGCGCAGATCCTGCAGAGCCTCGGAGTGGACTACATCGACGAGTCGGAGGTCCTCACCCCGGCCGACTATCAGCACCACATCGACAAGTGGCAGTTCACCGTTCCGTTCGTGTGCGGCGCGACCAACCTGGGTGAGGCGCTGCGCCGGATCACCGAGGGAGCGGCCATGATCCGCTCCAAAGGTGAGGCCGGAACCGGGGACGTCTCCAACGCCACCACCCACATGCGTGCCATCGGCGGCGAGATCCGCCGGCTCACGTCACTGTCTGAAGACGAATTATTCGTCGCGGCAAAAGAATTGCAGGCGCCTTACGACCTGGTCGCCGAAGTCGCCAAGGCCGGCAAGCTGCCGGTGACGCTGTTCACCGCCGGGGGCATCGCGACGCCGGCCGACGCGGCGATGATGATGCAGCTCGGCGCCGAGGGTGTGTTCGTGGGTTCGGGCATCTTCAAGTCCGGTGATCCGGCGGCGCGCGCGGCCGCCATCGTCAAAGCCACCACCTTCTATGACGACCCTGATGTGCTGGCCCGGGTGTCGCGCGGGTTGGGCGAGGCGATGGTCGGCATCAACGTCGAGGACATCGCACAACCGCACCGGCTCGCCGAACGCGGCTGGTAGACATTCTCCGTGGCGATCGAAGAGATCCTCGATCTCGAGCAACTCGAGGTCAACATCTATCGCGGTAGCGTGTTCAGTCCGCTCTCCGCCAACCATCAGCGCACCTTCGGCGGGCACGTCGCCGGTCAGGCCCTGGTGTCGGCGGTACGCACCGTGGACCCGCGATTCCGGGTCCATTCACTGCACGGCTACTTCCTGCGACCCGGAGATGCCAGGGCGCCCACGGTATTTCTCGTCGAGCGGGTGCGTGACGGCGGTTCGTTCTGCACCCGTCGGGTCAACGCGGTGCAACACGGCGAGACGATCTTCAACATGTCGGCGTCGTTCCAGAGCGAGCAACGCGGCATCGCACACCAGGATGTGATGCCCGACGCACCCGACCCGACGGACCTGCCCGACATCGCCGCCATGAAGGCCTTCGACGACGAGGGCTTCAAGGCGTTCGCCGAGTGGGAACTGCGCCGGGTGCCGGCCGAACTGTTGCCGCACATCCCGGGCAAGGTCGCCGAGCAGCAGGTCTGGTTCCGTCACCGCGAACCCCTGCCCGACGATCCGGTGTTGCACATCTGTGCGCTGGCCTACATGAGCGACCTGACCCTGCTCGGCGCCTCCTGGTCGATCCACCCTGACGAGCGCGATCTACTGCAGGTGGCGTCGCTGGACCATGCGATGTGGTTCATGCGGCCCTTCCGGGCCGACGAATGGCTGCTCTATGACCAGTCGTCGCCGTCGGCGAATGCCGGCCGGTCGCTCACCCAGGGCAAGATCTACAACCGATCCGGAGACATGGTGGCGGCCGTCATGCAGGAAGGGCTGACCCGGTACCCGTCCGGGCACCACCCGGCCGGCCGGTGAGCAATCCGCGCATCGGCGTCCTCGCCCTGCAGGGCGACGTCCGCGAACACCTCGCCGCGCTGAATGCCGTTGGCGCCGACTCGGTGCCGGTGCGCCGCCACGCGGAGCTCGACGCCGTCGACGCCCTGCTGATTCCCGGTGGCGAGTCGACCACCATGAGTCATCTGCTGCGCGAGCTGGAGTTGATCGAGCCGCTGCGGGCCCGACTGGCCGGCGGGATGCCGGCCTACGGATCCTGCGCGGGCATGATCCTGCTGGCCAGCGAGATCATCGACGCAGGAGCGCAGGGGCGCGCCGCCGTCCCGTTGTCGGGGATAGACATGACCGTGCGGCGCAACGCCTTTGGCCGCCAGGTCGACTCCTTCGAGGGCGACGTGGACTTCGCCGGCCTCGACGATCCGGTGCACGCGGTCTTCATCCGGGCGCCCTGGGTGGAGCGGATCGGGCCGGGGGTCGAGGTGTTGGCCCAAGCCGCCGGACACCCGGTTGCGGTACGGCAGGAAGCGGTGCTGGCCACCTCGTTTCATCCGGAGGTGACCGGCGATCGCCGGATCCATCGACTGTTCGTGGACATCGTCACCGAGAAAGCCTGACCGCCGCTGACCAAAAAATACCGTCGCAGGCACCGGCCAGGCATGATGTTGGCATGGCAGATCTTGCGCGGGGCGGTTTTCGGCGCGCGGTAAAGCTGGCCAGCCTCCCGGCCGGGGTCGCGGGCCGCGCAGCGCTGGGCGTGGGCAAGCGGATGACCGGCAAGACCAAGGACGAGGTCAACGCCGAGCTTTTGGAGAAGGCCGCCGACGAGATGTTCAAGGTGCTCGGCGAGCTCAAGGGCGGCGCGATGAAGGTCGGCCAGGCGCTGTCGGTGATGGAGGCCGCGATCCCACCGCAGTTCGCCGAGCCCTTCCGCGAGGCGCTGGTCAAGCTGCAAAGCGAGGCCCCGCCGCTGCCGGCGGCCAAGGTGCACCGGGTGCTCGACGCCCAGCTCGGCACCCGATGGCGGGAGCGCTTCGCGTCCTTCGACGACACCCCCGCGGCATCGGCGAGCATCGGGCAGGTGCATCGGGCGGTCTGGAAGGACGGCCGCGACGTCGCCGTGAAAATCCAATATCCCGGTGCCGACGAGGCGCTGCGCGCCGACCTCAAGCTGATTCAGCGGTTCAATTGGGTCGCCAAGCAAGTCGTACCCGGCGCGGACGTGGACCGGCTGGTCTCGGAGATCAACGACACTCTGGAAGCCGAACTGGAATACCGTCGCGAGGCCGACAATCAGCGCGCCTTTGCCAAGGCTTTCGCCGGTGACCCGAAGTTCTTCGTGCCCGCGGTGGTCGCCAGCGCACCGAAAGTCATTGTCTCGGAGTGGGTTGAAGGCCGGCGCCTGTCTGCGGTCATCAGCAGTGGCACCAAACAGGAGCGGGACTCGGCGTGCGCGCTGCTGCTGGAGTTCACCTTGAGCTCCCCGGCGCGGGTCGGGCTGGTGCATGCCGACCCGCACCCGGGCAACTTCATGCTGCTGCCCGACGGGCGGCTGGCCGTCATCGACTTCGGCGCGGTCGCCGAACATCCCGGCGGTATCCCTCCGGAGTTCGCCGAACTGCTGTGCTGGGCGCGTGACGAGCAGTGGGACGAGGTGATCCGGCTGCTCAAGCAGCTCGGCTTCATGCCGGCCGACTATGACCTCAGCGGCGAGCAGCTGGTGGAGTACATCCAGCCGCTGTGGCCCTACATCGACCCGCTGCGGTCGGGGGAGTTCCACTTCACCCGCAAGTGGTTCCAGAAATCGGCGCTGGTCACCACCGATCCGCTGGCGGAAGGCTTCGGCGACCGATTCAAGATGGCCCGCCAGTTGACCATTCCGGCCGGCTACGTCATGTTGCTGCGCACGCTGGGCGGTTTGCTGGGTGTCGCGGTGCAGCTGGACGCCCACGTCGACTACGCCGCACTGATCGAACGATGGGTGCCCGGATTCTTCCCGCCGAACCAGCCCCCGGCGCGCGAGCAGGGCTGACACGTAGACTCGTCGGGCGAAGTTTTTGATTTGACAGTGAGGTAGGCAACTGATGAGCGGCCATTCCAAGTGGGCCACCACCAAACACAAGAAGGCCGTTATCGATGCTCGTCGGGGCAAGAATTTTGCTCGGCTGATCAAGAATATCGAGGTTGCGGCACGGGTTGGTGGTGGTGATCCGTCGGGTAATCCGACGTTGTATGACGCCATCCAGAAGGCGAAGAAGAATTCGGTGCCCAACGACAACATCGAGCGGGCCCGCAAGCGTGGTGCCGGCGAGGAGGCCGGTGGGGCGGACTACCAGACGATCACCTATGAGGGCTATGGACCCAACGGGGTCGCGGTGCTCATCGAGTGTCTGACCGATAACCGCAATCGTGCCGCCAGTGAGGTGCGGGTGGCGATGACGCGTAACGGGGGCACGATGGCTGACCCGGGATCGGTCGCCTACCTGTTTTCCCGCAAGGGGACGGTGACGCTGGAGAAGAACGGGTTGACCGAGGACGACGTGTTGGTGGCGGTGCTGGATGCCGGTGCTGAGGACGTCAACGACCTGGGGGAGAGCTTCGAGGTGATCTCCGAGCCGGGTGACCTGGTGGCGGTGCGTACCGCGCTGGTCGACGCCGGGATCGACTATGAGTCGGCCGAGGCGAGTTTTCAGCCGTCGGTCAGTGTCGCGGTGGACGTCGAGGGCGCTCGTAAGGTGTTCAAGCTGGTCGAGGCGCTCGAGGACAGCGACGACGTCCAGAACGTGTGGACCAACGTCGAGCTGTCCGACGAGGTGCTGGCCGAACTGGCCGAGGACTGAGCAGGCCCGGGCGTCAGTCGGCTCGCGCAGCCGTCGGCATCAGGTCCTGTTGCGTGATCTCGAACGGTCCGGCTTCCACGGTGACCGCCCGCAGGGCGCCGTTCCAGCCGAACGGTGGCAGATAGTCGTCGCAGACCGGTAGACCGCGGTCGTAGCCGAGTGTCAGTTGGGAGCCGCCGTGCTGCCAGACGAACGGAAGCGGACACCCGGCCGAGCCGCTGGCGACCACGGCGTCGTCGACGACAAGGTCGGCGCGCACTCCGCCGGACACCGGCTTCAGCACACAGCCGAGGCGGTGCGCTCCCGGCGGTAGCTGCTGGTCGGACTGCAGGGTGAGCGTTTCACGGGGCAGTGCGACGGCGAGCTTGAGTTGTCCCCCGATCGCATAGGCGACCAGGCCGCCGTTGCGGTCACCGATGGCGAACAACACCCCGCCGGCACCCGTGTCGGCGACCTCGGCATCAGCCATGATTCGGCCGCCCCCCACCAGCAACGGCAAAGCCTCATCGGACACCGGGCCGCCGCCGGGAGAAAGGGTGACCCGCCGAGGGTATTGCAACTCGGTCGCGGCAGACAGCCGCTCGATCAGCGATTCGCAAAGCGGGAGAACATTATTGGCTTCGGCCTCGGCCGACCATTGCTGTTTGAGACGCTCGAGCACCTCGGGATGCTCCGACGCGACGTCGCGGGACTCGGAGAAGTCCTCGTCGAGGCGGAACAGCGACCAGCGGTCTTCGTCGAGATCACGGTCGCCCGGCAGCAGGAGTTGCGCATCCTTCACGCCGTCGTGATCGGTGGTCGCTTTCCAACCGTCGGCGAAGATCGACCGCGACCCCAGCATCTCGAAATACTGGACGGACCGCGGGTCGGGAGCGGCAGGATCGGCGAACGTCGCCAGCAGGCTCGCGCCGTGCAACCGAGATTGGGTGACACCGTCGACGACCTCGGGAGCATCCACTGTGCAAGCATCGAGCACCGTGGGCACCAGGTCGATCGCATGCGCGAATTGTGCTCGGGTACCGCCGTAGTCGCGGATATGTTTCGGCCAATGGGCGATAAGGGGGACACGGCTTCCGCCGACCCAACCGTGACGCTTCCACAGCCGGAACGGCGTGTTGCCGGCCCACGCCCATCCCCAGGGGCCGACACCGCCCTGCGCGCCGGCCGCATTGTCGGAGAGCACCAAGATCAGGGTGTTGTCGAGGACCCCGGTGCGTTCGAGGACGTCGATCAACCGGCCGATCTGGGCGTCGGTGTGGCTCACAAAGCCGGCGTACACCTCGTGCATACGGGCGTAGAGCCGGCGCTCGGCCCGACTGAGATCGTCCCACGCCGGGACCCACGGCGGCCGGGGCGTCACTGTGGTCGTCTCGGGAACGATTCCCAAAGCCACCTGGCGGATCAATGATTCGTCGCGCCAGCGGTCCCAGCCGTCATCGAACCTGCCCACGTATTCGTCCGCCCACGACTGGTCCAGCTGATGTGATGAGCGCAGGGCACCGGGAGCGAAATAGAGAAAGAACGGCTTGCCCGGCGCGCCGGCCTGCTGGCTGAGCACCATGCGGATCGCCTCGTCGGCAAGGTCTTCGGTCAGCCGGTAGCCGTGTTGGGGTTCAGCGGGCGGCTCGACGAACGAGTTGTCCCGCACCAATTCCGGCGCGACCGGGTTGGCGTCACCACGAAGGAAACCGTAGAAGCGTTCGAAACCCAGGCCGAGCGGCCAGCGTCCGAACGGTCCGGCACCGGAGCGTTCACCCCGCGGGGTCAGATGCCATTTGCCCACCGCCATCGTGCTCCAGCCGCAGTCACGCAGCAGCCGCGGGAGCGCCGCCGCTGAGCGTGGGATGCGTGCGGTGTAGCCCGGATGCGAAGCAGGCAGATCGGCGAGGAAACCCATGTCGACGGAATGGTGGTTGCGGCCGGTGAGTAACGCCGCCCGGGTGGGCGAGCACATACCTGTCACATGGAAGCTGTTGTAGCGCAAACCCCCTGCTGCAAGTCGGTCGACTGTGGGAGTGCAGATGTCCGAACCGAAGCAGCCGAATTGGGCGAAGCCGAGATCATCGAGCACCACCACCACGACGTTCGGGGCGTCTTTCCGGGGGTGCTGGCTCATCGGTACCTCGCCTTCTTCGTGTCGAAACTGATGCCTGCCGCTCCACGGTGTCGGGCCGCAGACGCTGGATGGATAAAGGCGTCGGTGCGGCGGTGGTCATCGATAGCCTGCGCTCCTCGGCGGCGTCACGGCGGTCGAGGGCCGGCGTGCGTCAGGTGTGACCAGGCGTCGTTCCCGGAGTGGGGTCACGCCGCTGCGGGGGTGGACCGAAACGGCGCGCACCCTGCGCGACGCCGGTCGGCGCCGGACCGTCCGACGGACCGCCGCGGGACGTCCGCGGCCGCGGATCGCGGCCTCCGGTAGTACCTGACACCGGCTATGAACATGTATTCCGCTGCGGCAGAGGGCATGTCGAATAGGCGGCTCGGGCGAAGCAGCCAGGCGCGCCGGCGGTGCCGCCCTCGCCGGCCGGTCGCCAGGATCGCTCAGGCAGGTCGTGGTGATCGGCTGAAGGCGACTTGCCGTCACCGCGTCGGATGCTGCGGCGACACCGGGTGGCCGCGCTGCGTCGTGCTGTCGGGGCCGCCGCCGAGCTGAAATCATCCTGAGCGAATCGGTGCTGGGGCAGGACCGGGGGGGCCGGCGTTCGGGCAGGCTTGGGCGCGCCGAGGGATCTGCCGGCACGGCCCCGCGTGTCCTACCCGGGCGCGTCGGTCCCAACGGCTACTGTTCGAACAGGTGTTCACTACGGTAGGGAGCGTGCGGTGCGCGTGATGGGTGTCGACCCCGGGCTGACCCGCTGTGGGCTGTCGGTGGTCGAGGGTGGCAGCGGACGCCAGGTCACCGCCTTGGATGTCGACGTGGTGCGCACCCCGGCCGATCAGCCGCTACCGCAGCGGTTGTTGACGATCAGTGACACCGCCGAGCACTGGCTGGACACCCATCGCCCGGACGTCATCGCCGTCGAGCGGGTGTTCTCCCAGCACAACGTCTCCACCGTGATGGGCACCGCCCAGGCCGGCGGGGTGATCGCCCTGCAGGCCGCCAAGCGCGGCATCGCGGTGCACTTCCACACCCCCAGCGAGGTCAAAGCCGCAGTCACCGGCAACGGGTCGGCCGACAAGGCGCAGGTGACGGCGATGGTCACCAGAATCCTCGGGTTGCAGCAGAAGCCCACGCCCGCCGACGCGGCGGACGCTCTGGCGCTGGCGATCTGCCACTGCTGGCGCGCCCCGATGATCGCGCGGATGGCTGCCGCCGAGGCGCTGGCCGCCGAACAGCGGCGCCGCTACACCGCCAAACTCAAGGCGGCGCGGGCATGATCGCCTCGGTGCGCGGTGAGGTCATCGACATCGCCCTCGACCATGTGGTGATCGAGGCGGCCGGAGTCGGCTACAAGGTGATGGCCACCCCGGCGACACTGTCGACGGTGCGCCGCGGCACCGAAACCCGGTTGATCACCGCGATGATCGTGCGTGAGGATTCGATGATGCTGTATGGCTTTCCCGACGCCGACGCGCGTGATCTGTTCCTCACATTGATCGGGGTGTCGGGGATCGGACCCAAGATCGCCCAGGCCGCCCTGGCGGTCTATGACGCGACCGCACTGCGGCGGGTGCTGGCCGACTCCGACGTCACCGCGCTGACCCGGGTGCCGGGCATCGGCAAGCGTGGTGCCGAACGCCTGGTGCTGGAGCTGCGCGACAAGATCGGGCCGGTCGCCGCATCCGATGGGGCCGTCTTCAACGGGCACGCGGTACGCGCACCGGTCGTCGAAGCCCTTGTCGGGCTTGGCTTCGCCGCCAAGCAGGCGGAGGAGGCCACCGACAAGGTGTTGGCCGAGGATCCTGAAGTCAGCACGTCCGATGCCCTGCGGACCGCGCTGAGCCGGCTGGGGAAGACCAAGTGAACGAGCCCGACGAGCCTGAAGTCCGCGAGGTGTCGCCGGCGTTGACGGTCGGCGAAGGCGATATCGAGGCCGGCCTGCGCCCACGCAGCCTGGCAGAGTTCATCGGCCAGCCCCGGGTGCGCGAGCAGTTACAGCTGGTGATCGAAGGCGCCAAGAACCGTGGCGGCACACCGGATCACATCCTGCTGTCCGGTCCGCCCGGCCTGGGCAAGACGTCGCTGGCGATGATCATCGCCAGCGAACTCGGCAGCTCCCTGCGGGTGACGTCAGGGCCCGCGCTGGAGCGGGCCGGAGACCTTGCGGCGATGCTGTCGAATCTGGTCGAGCACGATGTGCTGTTCATCGACGAGATCCACCGCATCGCCCGGCCCGCCGAGGAGATGCTGTACCTGGCGATGGAGGACTTCCGGGTCGACGTCGTGGTCGGGAAAGGCCCGGGGGCGACCTCCATCCCGCTGGAAGTCGCGCCGTTCACTCTGGTCGGCGCCACCACCCGCTCCGGGGCGCTGACCGGTCCGCTGCGGGACCGGTTCGGGTTCACCGCGCACATGGATTTCTACGAGCCGGCCGAATTGCAGCTGGTGCTGGCGCGCTCGGCGACGATCCTCGGCATCGAACTGGGCGCCGAGGCCGCGGCCGAGGTCGCGCGCCGATCCCGTGGCACCCCGCGGATCGCCAACCGACTGTTGCGCCGGGTCCGCGATTACGCCGAGGTGCGCGCCGACGGGGTGATCACCCGCGACGTCGCGAAGGCCGCGCTGGCCGTCTACGACGTGGACGAGTTGGGGCTGGACCGTCTCGACCGGGCGGTGCTCTCGGCGTTGACCCGAAGTTTCGGTGGCGGGCCGGTCGGGGTGTCCACACTGGCGGTGGCGGTGGGGGAGGAAGCGGCCACCGTCGAGGAGGTCTGCGAGCCGTTTCTGGTGCGCGCCGGGATGGTCGCCCGCACCCCGCGGGGCCGCGTCGCCACATCGGCGGCCTGGACGCATCTGGGTATGGTGCCGCCGGCCGCAGCGGGGGGACTGGGGCAACCCGAGCTGTTCGACTGACCGCTACAGCTTCGCCAGTTCACCGGCCAGCACGTCCAAGCCCTCGGCGAGAAGTTCGTCGCTGATGGTCAACGGCGGCAGCAGCCGCAACACGTTGCCGAATGTGCCGCAGGTCAACACGATCACACCCGCCCGATGACACGCCGCGGCAAGCGCTTTGGTCAGTGCCGGGTCGGGTTCAGCGTCCTCGGGCCGGACCAATTCGACGGCGATCATGGCGCCGCGGCCGCGGACGTCGCCGATGCGGTCGTCGTCGGCCTGCAGCCGGCCCAGCCGCTCGAAGGCCACTCGCTCGATGTGCCGGGCCCGCCCGATCAGATCGTCGGCCTCGACGGTGGCGAACGCCCCCAGCGCCGCCGCGCACGCCACCGGGTTGCCGCCGAACGTCCCGCCCAGGCCACTGACCTGAGGGGCGTCCATGATGTCGGCGCGTCCGGTGACCGCCGACAGCGGCAACCCGCCGCCGATGCCCTTGGCGGTGCAGATCAGGTCCGGGGCGATGGGTTCGTGCTCGCAGGCGAACATCGCCCCGGTGCGCGCGAAGCCGGTCTGCACCTCATCGGCGATGAACACCACGTCGTTGTCGCGGCACCACGCCAGCAGCGCGGGCAGGAAACCCGGCGCCGGAACGATGAACCCGCCCTCGCCCTGGATCGGCTCGATGACCAGCGCGGCCAGGTTGTGGGCGCCGACCTGGTTCTCGAGGACACCGATGGTGCGCTCGGCGGCCCGCTCGCCGTCGCTGCCCAATTCCTTGTCGATCAGCCCGTCCCGGTAGGGATAGGACGCCGGAGCGCGGTAGATATCGGGCGCGAACGGCCCGAATCCGCTCTTGTAGGGCATCGATTTGGCCGTGAGAGCCAAGGTCAGGTTGGTGCGGCCGTGGTAGCCGTGGTCGAACGCCACCACCGCGGACTTACGCGTGTAGGACCGGGCGATCTTGACGGCGTTCTCCAGGGCTTCGGCGCCGGAGTTGAGCAGCACCGAGCGTTTCTCGAAACTGCCCGGGGTGAGCTGGTTGAGCGCTTCGGCGACGGCCACATACCCCTCGTAGGGCGTCACCATGAAGCAGGTGTGGGTGAACGCGCCGACCTGCTCGCGCACCCCCTCGACCACGCGCGGTGCGGCATTGCCGACGGTCGTCACCGCGATCCCCGAACCCAGATCGATCAGCCGGTTGCCGTCGACATCCTCGACGATGCCCCCCGCGGCGCGGGCGGCGTAGACCGGCATGGTGCTGGCCACCCCGCGCGCCACGGCCGCCGCGCGGCGCCCGGCCAGCCGCACCGAGCCGGGCCCGGGAATCTCGGTGGCCAGGTGACGGCTCTGCGGCAGCGGCGGCACAGACATGGGCGGTCTCCTTAGCGGTCCGGGGCGGTCCTTGCCGCGGGTCAGACCTGGCCGAGCGGTCGGCAGGCGTTGCCGAAGGGGTTCCACCACTCGCCGGGCGGGCAGTCCAACGGGGTCGGCCCCTGGCCCAGTGGCATGCAGGTGTTGGTGCTCGGCTCCCAGTACTCGCCGCCCGGGCAGTCCAGCGGCGTCGGCCCCTGGCCCAGTGGCATGCAGGTGTTGGTGCTCGGCTCCCAGTACTGGCCGTCCGGGCAATTCAGCGGCGCCGCCGAACCGATGGCCGGCGCTGCGAAAGCCCCTACCGCCAGCGGAGCTGCCGCGAACGCAACGGCCGTAGCCAGACCATATGCGATGTTTCTCACCGGCCGACCTTTCTCGCTCATCCTGACCCACGATTTCCCACAGCCTAGGCGGCGAACAGCGGTACCGACTCGGAGTCGCGACACACAGTGGCACACTGTTGTCATCGCAGCGGCCCGTCATACCTGGCCCGGTGCCGAAGACTAATAAGAACGAATTGAAAGATCGGTCGTCGTCATGAACAACATGGTTGCCTTCCTGCCCCTGCTCATCGTCATGGGCGCATTCATGTTCTTCGCCTCGCGACGGCAGAAGCGCGCGATGCAAGCCACCATCGATCTGCACGAGTCACTGCAGGTGGGCGACCGTGTTCACACCACCTCCGGATTGGAGGCCACCATCACCGGTATCACCGATGACACCGTCGATCTGGAGATCGCCCCCGGCGTGGTGACCACCTGGATGAAGCTGGCGATCCGCGACAAGATCGAACCCGAGGAGTTTGCCGCCGAAGCAGCGGTCGAGCAGGCCACCGAAGACGTCTAGCCACCGGCGCCCACGACGCGCGGAACGCCTGCCCCAGCACCGAGCCTGCCAGCCGGGCACGTACCCTTTGCGGGTGCGGTCGAACTGATCGTCGCGAGCCGACCCAGCGCGGACCAGCCCCGACGATCGCGAGAGCGCATCGTGCAATGAGCGAAGGAGACTGAAACACGTGGCATCGCCTTCGGCGCCGGTGCACCCTGCCCGCAACCTGGCGGTGTTCCTGGCAATGCTCATCGGCGTCTACCTGCTGGTGTTCCTGACCGGAAACAAGCTGGCCGAACCCAAGCTCGGCATCGACCTGCAGGGCGGCACCCGCGTGACGCTCACCGCCCGCACTCCGGACGGCTCCGCCCCGACCCGCGACGCGCTCAACCAGGCGCAACAGATCATCAGCGCGCGTGTCAACGGCCTGGGGGTGTCCGGGTCCGAGGTCATCATCGACGGCAACAACCTGGTCATCACCGTGCCCGGCAGCGACGGCAACGAGGCGCGCACCCTGGGGCAGACCGCCCGGCTCTACATCCGGCCCGTGGTCAGCGGGGTGTCGGTGGAGGAAGCAAAGCAGGCGGGCGGCGGCCAGATGCCCGGGCTTCCCGGCGGGCCCGGACGGCCCGGCCTGCCCCCGGGGATTCCCGGTGTTCCGGGCGGAGTGCCCGGTGTTCCGGGCGGAGTGCCCGGAGTTCCGGGCGGAGTGCCCGGCGTCCCAGGCGGAATTCCCGGCATGCCCGGTGCAGTGCCCGGTACGGGTGCAATCCCCGGCCTGCCCGGATCACCGGCCAACGGCGGTCAGGCCGGTGATCAGGGCCTGCCGGGTGGGGGCGGCGCCGGCGGGGAAGGCCTGTTCGGCGGGAACGACTCGTTTCCTCAGCAGCCGCTGACCCCCCCGGCACAGCCGCGGCCCTACCCGCTGGAGCCGGCCCCGTCGCCGGGCACACCCACGGAGAGCCCCGCGCCGGGTAACACCACCGAGGCCCCGGGCAGCCCCGGGTCACCGGGCACGGGCGAGGCGCCGGGCCCCGGAGCGCAACTGCCCGGTCTGCCGGGTGTGCCCCCTCTTCCGGGTCAGCCGGGCCAGCCGCAGGGCCTGGCGGCCCGCATCGCCGCGGAGAAGCGGCTGCGGCAGAGCGACAACAAAGTGGTGCAGGCCCTGGCCCTGCAGATCCAGGCCAACCGGTGCGACAAGGAAGACATCCTGGCCGGCAACGACGACCCGGACCTTCCCCTGGTGACCTGCTCGCAGGACCATCAGACCGCCTACCTGTTGGCGCCGTCGATCATCAGCGGTGACCAGATCGCCGACGCCAGCTCAGGCATGGACCAGCGCAGCGGCGCCAACATCGTCCAGGTGCAGTTCAAGAGTGCCGCGGCCGACATCTGGGCCGATTACACGGCGGCGCACATCGGCACCCAGACCGCCTTCACCCTGGACTCCCAGGTGGTCAGTGCGCCGCAGATTCAAGAGGCGATCCCCGGCGGACGCACCCAGATCACCGGCGGCTCACCGGGATTCACCCAGGACGAGGCGCGTCAGCTGGCCAACGTATTGAAGTACGGGTCGCTGCCGCTGTCGTTCGAGGCTTCGGAGGCCGAAACCGTTTCGGCCACACTGGGAATGACCTCGCTGCGGGCGGGTCTGATCGCCGGCGCGATCGGCCTGGCGCTGGTACTGGTCTACTCGCTGCTCTACTACCGGGTGCTCGGGGTGCTCACCGCGCTGTCGCTGGTGCTTGCCGGCGCCGTGGTGTACGCGATCCTGGTGCTGTTGGGCAGATACATCAACTACACGCTCGACCTGGCCGGCATCGCGGGTCTGATCATCGGTATCGGCACCACCGCCGACTCGTTCGTGGTGTTCTTCGAGCGCATCAAAGATGAGATCCGAGAAGGCCGGTCGTTCCGCTCGGCGGTGCCGCGCGGTTGGACGCGGGCCCGCAAGACGATCGTGTCCGGCAATGCGGTGACCTTCCTGGCCGCGGCGGTGCTGTACTTCCTGGCGGTCGGCCAGGTGAAGGGCTTCGCGTTCACCCTGGGGCTGACCACGATCCTGGACCTGGTCGTGGTGTTCCTGGTGACCTGGCCGCTGGTGTACCTGGCGTCCAAGTCGCCGACTCTGGCCAAGCCGACCTACAACGGCCTCGGTGCGGTTCAGCAGGTGGCACGCGAGCGGCGGGCGGTAGCCAGGGCGGGCGGCAGACCGAGCGGCAGACCCGGAGCCAAAGCGGGCGCGCGGGTGACCGCCCAGTCGACGGGACAGGGATAGCCAGATGGCCAAACCGAGCACCAAGGGCGGCACGAAGCGCGCCACGAAGAACACCGAGGCGGTCGAACTGACCGACACCGGCACCGCCGTCGAGGAGACGGCCCGCAAGACCACCGGCACGCCGCGGCCGCCGAAGCACAGCTTCTTGTCGCGGCTCTACACCGGCACCGGTGCGTTCGAGGTCATCGGCAAGCGCCGGCTGTGGTACGCGGTCAGCGGCGCAATGGTCGCGATCGCGATCCTGAGCATCCTGATCCGCGGCTTCACCTTCGGTATCGACTTCGCCGGCGGCACGAAGGTCTCCTTCCCGCGAGGCGAGACCTCGGTCACCCAGGTCGAAGAGGTCTTCCGCAGCAGCGTCGGCAGCAGCCCCGAATCGGTGGTGGTGGTCGGCAACGGCTCGTCGGCGACCGTGCAGATCCGCGCCGAGACGCTCACCAACGAGCAGACCGAGAAGCTGCGCGACGCCCTGTTCGACGCGTTCCAGCCGGTCGGCCCCGACGGGCAGCCCAGCAAGCAGGCGATCAGCGACTCGGCGGTGTCGGAGACCTGGGGCGCGCAGATCACCCAGAAGGCGGTGATCGCGCTGGTGGTGTTCCTGCTGCTGGCGTCGCTCTACATCACCGTCCGCTACGAGTGGTACATGACGCTGGCGGCGATGATCTCCATGGTTTTCGACGTCCTTGTCACCGCCGGGGTCTATTCGCTGGTCGGCTTCGAAGTCACCCCGGCCACCGTGATCGGATTGCTGACGATTCTCGGGTTCTCCATCTATGACACCGTCATCGTGTTCGACAAGGTCGAGGAGAACACCCACGGCTTCGAACACAAGACCCGGCGCACCTACGCCGAAGAGGCCAACCTGGCGGTCAACCAGACCTTCATGCGGTCGATCAACACCAGCCTGATCTCGGCGCTGCCGATCATGTCGCTGATGGTGGTTGCGGTGTGGCTGCTGGGGGTGGGAACGCTGCAGGACCTCGCGCTGGTGCAGTTGGTCGGGGTCGTCGTCGGCACCTACTCGTCGATCTACCTGGCCACGCCGCTGCTGGTCACCCTGCGGGAGCGCACCGAGTTGGTGCAGAACCACAACCGAAAGGTGATGCGGCGACGCAAGACCGCGACCGGTGCCAAGTCCGTGCCGGCCGCCGCCGAGGACGACACCGCCGAGGACGACATCGCCGATAACGACGAGGACGAGGCGACCGTGGCCGCGGGGACCCCGGCCCCCTCGTCGTCCGCCCCGGCACCGGGCGCCAAGCCGGTGCGACCCACCAGCCGGCGCACCCAGCGGCCGACCGGCAAGCCGGGCGCCGGACGGTAACGCCGTGGCGGCCCGTTATCGGTCCGCGGCGGCCCTGCTGGTGGCGGTCGCCACCGCGGTGAGCGCCTGGTCGGTGTCGGCATGCACCAGCGCGACCGTCGACCAGATCGACTACGCCGTGGACGGCGGCCTGCCCACCTACAACACCACCTCGGTGGCAGGCGCGGCCTCGGCGGCGCCGCAGGCGTTCTCGCGCACCCTGACCGGCTTCGGCTACCACGGACCGGACGGGCAGATCGTCACCGACCACGACTTCGGCAGCATCTCGGTCGTCGGCCGCGCTCCGCTGGTGCTGGACTACCAGATCGCCGAGGCGGCGGTCTATTCCGACTCCCACCCGATCACCTGCGACGACCTGGTGCTGGCGTGGGCCGCGCAATCCGGGCGGTTCGAGGGGTTCGACGCCGCCAGCCGGGCGGGCTACCTCGACATCGAGCACATCGACTGCCAGCCCGGCGCGAAGAAGGCCCGGGTGTCGTTCTTCCCCGACCGCAACATCGTCGCCCACGAGGAGCTGTTCACCGCGACCTCGATGATGCCGTCGCACATCCTCAGCGACAAACTCGGCCTGAACGTCACCGAGGCGGTGCTGGGCAAGTTGGGGCCGGTCGAGGATGTCATGCCGAAGATCGCCGCCGCCTGGAACACCACCTGGCGGCTCGACCACGACGCCGACCTGCGGAACTTCCCGTCATCGGGGCCTTACAAGATCGATTCGGTGCTCGACGGGGGCGCCGTGGTGCTGGTCGCCAACGACCTGTGGTGGGGCGCCAAGCCGGTCACCAAGCGGATCACGGTCTGGCCGCAGGGCGCAGACATCGCAGATCGGGTCAACAAACGCGTCGTGGAGGTCGTCGACGTGGCGACCGGCTCCGCCGGATCCCTGATCACCCCGGACGACTACCAGAGCAGCGACAGCCCGTCGGGCGGTATCGAGCAGCTGATCTTCGCCCCGTCCGGGCCGCTTGCGGAGATCCCGGCGCGCCGGGCGGTGGCGCTGTGCACCCCACGCGACGTGATCGCCCGGGATGCGGGCGTGCCGATGGTCAACTCCCGCCTGAACACCGCCATCGACGACGCGTTCGACCAGGCCGAAAACGTGCCCGAGGCCGAGCAGTTCGCCCGCGCCGATCCCGACGCCGCCCGCGACACGCTCGGCGGCAAACCGTTGACGGTGCGGATCGGCTACCGCGGGCCCAACACCCGGCTGGCCGCGGTGGTCGGGGCGATCAGCGAATCGTGCGCGCCGGCCGGGATCACCGTCACCGAGGTGGCCTCCGACGGCATCGGCCCGCAGGCACTGCGGGACGGCCAGATCGACGTTCTACTGGCGAGCACCGGCGGATCCACCGGCAGCGGCTCGACCGGGTCGTCTGCGATGGACGCCTACGAGCTGTTCAGTGGCAACGGCAACAATCTGTCCGGCTACCACAACGACCAGATCGACGGCATCATCTCCGCGCTGGCGGTGACCGCCGACCCGGCGGAGATGGTCCGGCTGCTGGCGGAGAGCGGCCCGGTGCTGTGGGCCGATATGCCGACCCTGCCGCTGTACCGTCAGCAGCGCACCCTGCTGTCGTCGAAGAAGACGTACGGGGTGGCCGCCAACCCCACCCGGTGGGGCGCCGGCTGGAACATGGACCGCTGGGCGCTGCAACAGTGAAACCCGCCGGAGGGCCCGACGATGCTGCCGCCGAGGCCATCGCGTCGTTGACCCGCGAAGTGGCCGATTTCCCCGCCCCCGGAATTGCGTTCAAAGACCTGACCCCGGTGTTCGCCGACGCCGCCGGGCTGGCCGCGGTCACCGACGCGCTGGCCCGCGCCGCCGCCGGGGCCGACGTGGTGGCCGGCGTCGACGCGCGGGGATTTCTGCTGGCCGGGGCGGTCGCCGCCCGGCTCGGGGTGGGGGCGCTGGCCGTTCGCAAGGGCGGCAAACTACCGCCGCCGGTGCTGTCGGAGTCCTATCAGCTCGAATACGCCCAGGCGGTGCTGGAGATCCCCGCCGAGGGAATCGATCTGGCCGGCCGCCGGGTGGTGATCCTCGACGACGTTCTGGCCACCGGCGGCACGCTGGCCGCCGCCCGGCGGTTGTTGCAGCGCGCCGGAGCCGAGGTGGTCGCGGCCGCGGTGGTTTTGGAGCTGGCCGATATGGGCGGACGCGCCGCGGTGGCACCATTGCAGCTCGTGAGCCTTCGGCTGATTTAGCCGATATTCTCGAGGTCGGAGGTGAGCGACGTGGGCTTTGATCAGGGCTCAGCAGAGAACTCCGAGCAGGACCGGCGCGACGCCGAGGGGGGCCAGCCGGTGGCGGTCTTCCAGCCTCCTGCCCAGGACTCGCCCACCGAGCGCACCGACCTGCTCAAGGTGCCCACCAGCGCGTCCCGACGGGTACGGGCGCGCATCGCCCGGCGGATCACCGCCCAACGCGGCGCGCTGAGCCCGGTGCTGGAACCGCTGGTCGCGGTGCACCGGCAGTTCTACCCCAAGGCGAACCTGGCGTTGCTGCAACGCGCCTACGAGGTCGCCGAACAGCGGCACGCCACCCAGTTGCGCCACTCGGGTGACCCCTACATCACCCATCCGCTGGCGGTCGCGACCATCCTGGCGGAGCTGGGCATGGACACCATCACGCTGGTGGCCGCACTGTTGCACGACACCGTCGAGGACACCGGCTACACCCTGGAGGCGCTCGGCGGCGAGTTCGGCGACGAGGTCGCCCACCTGGTCGACGGGGTGACCAAGCTGGACAAGGTGGTGCTGGGCACCGCGGCCGAAGCCGAGACGATTCGCAAGATGGTCATCGCGATGGCGCGTGACCCGCGAGTGCTGGTGATCAAGGTCGCCGACCGGCTGCACAATATGCGCACCATCCGCTTCCTGCCGCCCGAAAAGCAGGCTCGCAAAGCCCGTGAGACGCTGGAAGTCATTGCGCCACTGGCGCATCGGCTGGGGATGGCCACCGTCAAATGGGAGCTCGAGGATCTGTCGTTCGCGATCCTGCACCCGAAGAAATACGAGGAGATCGTGCGGCTGGTGGCCGACCGGGCGCCGTCACGCGACACCTACCTGGCCAAGGTGCGCAACGAGATCATCAACACGCTGGCGAAGTCCAAGATCGCCGCGACCGTCGAAGGCCGGCCGAAGCACTACTGGTCGATCTATCAGAAGATGATCGTGCGGGGCCGCGACTTCGACGACATCTACGACCTGGTGGGGCTGCGGATCCTGTGCGACGAGATCCGGGACTGCTACGCGGCGGTCGGCGTGGTGCACTCGCTGTGGCAGCCGATGGCCGGCCGGTTCAAGGACTACATCGCCCAGCCCCGCTACGGCGTCTACCAGTCGCTGCACACCACGGTGATCGGCCCGGAGGGCAAGCCGCTGGAGATCCAGATCCGCACCCGTGAGATGCACCGCACCGCCGAATACGGCATCGCCGCGCACTGGCGTTACAAGGAAGCCAAGGGCCGCAACGGGGTTCCGCACCCCAACGCCGCCGCCGAGATCGACGACATGGCCTGGATGCGTCAGCTGCTGGACTGGCAGCGGGAGGCCGCCGACCCCGGTGAGTTCCTCGAGTCGCTGCGCTATGACCTGGCCGTCAAGGAGATCTTCGTCTTCACGCCCAAGGGCGATGTGATCACCCTGCCCAACGGTTCGACGCCGGTCGACTTCGCTTACGCCGTGCACACCGAAGTCGGCCACCGCTGCATCGGCGCCCGCGTCAACGGCCGGCTGGTGGCATTGGAGCGCAAGCTCGAAAACGGCGAAGTGGTGGAGGTTTTCACTTCGAAGGCCCAAAACGCCGGGCCGTCACGGGACTGGCAGCAGTTCGTGGTGTCGCCGCGGGCCAAGGCCAAGATCCGGCAGTGGTTCGCCAAGGAACGCCGCGAGGAGGCGCTGGAGTCCGGTAAGGACGGGATCGCCCGCGAGGTGCGCAGGGTCGGCCTGCCGCTGCAGCGGCTGGTCAACGGCGAATCGATGGCCGCGGTCGCTCGCGAACTGCACTACAGCGACGTGTCCGCGCTCTACACCGCCGTCGGCGAGAACCACATCTCGGCGCACCACGTGGTGCAGCGGCTGGTGGCCCAGCTCGGCGGGGTGGATCAGGCCGAGGAGGATCTGGCCGAGCGGTCCACCCCGCTGACCATCTCCCGCCGTGAACGCCACACCGACGACGTCGGCGTCGCGGTGCCCGGCGCGCCCGGCGTGCTGACCAAGCTGGCCAAGTGCTGCACCCCGGTGCCCGGCGACGAGATCATGGGCTTCGTCACCCGCGGCGGCGGCGTGTCGGTGCACCGCACCGACTGCACCAACGCCGATTCGCTGCGCCAGCAGGCGGAGCGGATCATCGTCGTCAAGTGGGCGCCGTCGCCGTCGTCGGTGTTTCTGGTGGCTATTCAGGTCGAGGCGCTGGACCGCCACCGCCTGCTGTCGGATGTGACCAAGGTGCTCGCCGACGAGAAGGTCAACATCTTGTCGGCCTCGGTCACCACCTCACGCGACCGGGTGGCGATCAGCCGGTTCACCTTCGAGATGGGCGACCCGAAGCACCTCGGGCACCTGCTCAATGTGGTCCGCAACGTCGAGGGCGTCTACGACGTCTACCGGGTGACGTCCGCGGCCTGAGGCGGCCCGCTCCCTAGTCGGCGCGCACGGACTTGATCGTGACCTTGGTGGCGGGCGGTCCGTCGTCGGGGCTGCGTCCGCCCGGCGCCACACCGGCCTCGGCGATCTTGTCCAGGGTGGCCAGACCGTCCTGCTGGATCCTGCCGAAGACCGTGTACTGCGGCGGCAGCATCGAGTCCCGGTACACCAGGAAGAACTGGCTGCCGTTGGTGCCCGGACCGGCATTGGCCATCGCCAGGGTGCCGCGCGGATACGTCACCGGCTGCTGGGCTGCGGGGTCGCCCTTGGCGTACTGGTCGGTGGGGTATTCGTTGTCGAACTCATAGCCCGGGCCGCCGGTGCCGTCGCCGGCCGGGTCGCCGCACTGCAGCACGCTGAGCATCGGCGACGTGGTGAGCCGGTGGCACTGGGTTCCGGAGAAGAAGTCTTTGGCGCCCAGGCTGATGAAACTGTTCACGGTGCAGGGTGATTGGGCATTGTTGAGCATCAAACCGATGGGGCCCTGGTCGGTCATCATCGACACGCTGACCTCGGCGGGCTCGGTCGGAACCTTGCCGGACCGCGGCGGGTCGACCGGTTTGCTGGCCGGCCGCGCCTTGGGGTACTGGCAGTCGGCGCCCAGGGTGGGCGAGGCGGTGAACTTCGGCAGCTGTCCGGGTTCGCCGGGCGAGGCCGCGGCAGAGTCGGCGGCCTCCGAGGTCTCCGACGTCGAGGCGGCGTTGACGTTGCCCGAGTCGCCGTCATCGCGCAGCACCACGAACACCACCCCGGCCAGTAGCGCCACGGCCACCACCGCGCCGGCGATCATCAGGATCCGGCGCTGCTTGCGGTCTGCCTCCGCGCGCTGGCGCACCTGCTCCTCCAGCTTGCGCTTGGCCTGGGCGCGCCGTTCTTCGTTCGTGGACACCGCCGGATTACCTCCCTGGCTCGCGGGTGAGTCGGCTCTACAGTCTGCCAAAGTCTCACCAGCACCGCCCACGTCCACGCCGCAACGGCGCGCAATGGGAAACTGGTCGACGTGTTGGTCACCGGATTCCCCGCCGGAATGCTGGCGTGCAACTGCTACGTCGTGGCGCAGCGGCAAGGCGCCGACGCGATCATCGTCGACCCCGGGCAGCGCGCGATGGCCCGGCTGCGCCACATTCTCGACGAGAATCGGCTGACGCCGTCCGCGGTGCTACTCACCCACGGCCACATCGACCACATCTGGTCGGCGCAGAAGGTCTCCGACACCTACGGCTGCCCCACCTACGTTCACCCCGAGGACCGATTCATGCTCACCGACCCGCTGCGGTCCCTTGGCACGCTGCCCGGCCAGGCGCTTTTCGGCGTGCTGAGCAAAGTGATGTTCTCCGAGCCCAGACAATTGGTCGAGCTGGATCGCGACGGGGACAAGATCGGCCTGGGCGACACCACCGTCACCGTCGACCACACC
>Ga0182736_1000946_pt1 | contig 34233 bp, 38 predicted proteins | sample eDN5th30CKraftBY_FD_128882 | JGI IMG/M metagenome (GOLD analysis project Ga0182736, IMG submission 128882) | Enriched backyard soil microbial communities from Emeryville, California, USA - eDNA 5th pass 30_C Kraft BY (version 2) (version 2) | ecosystem: Environmental > Terrestrial > Soil >...
CGATGCGCTCTTCCGTGCCTCGTCGCGGAGCTTACGCCCGTCGCGCACATTTCCGTCGGGGGGCCCGCCAGCACCAGCCGCTTTTTCCCCGCCCCCAAACCCGTACTTGAACCGCCAGTACTTCCCACCTGATGGATGGATTTCAAGGAGCAGGCGCAAACTGTCGTACAGCTTTCGGATCTTCTCGAGCGGGACAGCGACACGCATCGCCGCGGCTGACAAGGAAGTCCGGCGGGGTTTTGGCCACGATTGGGGTAACAGGTCCGCAGCAATTCTGAGCGACCACCAGAATTACCCCGTTTGGGGGTTGTTTCGGTTAGTGGAACCTTGGAGAAGTTTGCAACAAAAAACCCCGCGAGGCTAGGCCTGACGGGGTTTTCTGGCAAAACTTTGGTGTTGCTTGCATTCTGGTTGGTGGAGAGGAGGAGGATCGAACTCCCGACCTTCGCATTGCGAACGCGACGCTCTCCCAGCTGAGCTACCCCCCCAACGAATCAAAATTGTACCACAGCAAAATCGCCGTCAGGCAAGCCTTCAGACGACTTCAATCAACGCTCACTTCTGCGGCGCCCCCGCCAGAATCCAAGACACGACCGTCTTGATATCCGCGTCGTTCATCTTCGGGTGCGAAGGCATCGGAATCGAGCCCCACACCCCCGCGCCGCCGTTCTTCACCTTCTTTTCAAGCATCGTGCTCGCCTGCGGATCGCCCTTGTACTTCTCGGCGACCTGTTGAAACGACGGCCCCACAAGCTTGCGATCGATCGCATGACAACCCATGCACGCGTTGCTGCGCGCGATCGCCATCGCATTCGCGGATGAACCCGTCTGCTCCGCAGCAGACACACCAAAAGACGCGGCAACGATCACCGCGCCGACAATCAAACGCATCATGTTCATTTCACCGTCGAAGCCGGATTGGCATTCCCCGGACGCACATCCGAGTTCTTCACGGGCGCGGGCGATTGCGTATCGAGCGGACGCGACGTCACGCCCGAATCAGGCACCGTGCCAACCGTCGCCTCAGCCGGCGCGCTTGCCGCCGGCGCCACGCTCGTGCCCGACGCGGCCGCCGCTTCCAGCGCTTGCGCCTCTTCAGGCTTGATGTACTGGAACACCTTCACGACCTGCTCGACGCCCGGCACGCGCGCGGCGACATCCGCGCCATGCGCGCCTTCGTCCGGCGTGACGAGCCCCATCAGATAAACGACACTGCGCTCGCACACCACCTTGTAGTCGTTCGCGTGCAAGTCCTTCTCGCCGACCATCGCAGTCTTCACGCGTCCTTCAAGGTAGGAATCGTTCGCGCGCGATGAGTACGAACTCGCGCCCTGCACCGACAGCTCGTTGACGATGCTGCCGACGTTATTGATGTCGCGCACCACCGCCTCGGCCTTCGCCTTCGATGCGTCGTCCGGCACTTCGCCCGTCAGCAACACGCGCCGGTTGAACACGGTCACGTTGACATGCGACGTATCGGGCACGTTCTCGTTGATCCGCGAAAGCGCCTTCACCTGAATCTCGCGATCTTCGGTCTGCGCGCCGAGCGTGCGGCGATCCGTGGCGATCAACGTGCCGCCGGCCGCCGCGCCGACGACCGCGAGCGCGCAGCCCTGCAACGTCAATGCAACTCCCGACAACATGCCCACCATCAGCGTGGCCTGGGCCAGCGTCGCCTTGACGCGTGTCTTGTTCATCAACTCCGTTCCCCCTTTCAGTTTCAGTCGTCGCCGAGCAGCATCGCATCGATGCCGTCGCACAGACAATGAATGGTCAGCAGATGGACTTCCTGGATGCGCGCCGTTCGTTCGGCCGGCACGCAGATATGAATATCGGTTTCGGCGAGCACGTCGGACATCGCGCCGCCGCCCTTGCCCGACAACGCGATCACGATCATCTCGCGCTCGTGCGCTTCCTGAATCGCAGCGAGCACGTTACCGAGTTGCCCGACGTGCTGATCGCAAGCAACACGTCGCCCGACTGGCCGAGCGCGCGGACCTGGTTCGAGAAGATCTGCTCGAACGCATAGTCGTTGCCGATGGCCGTGAGTATCGAGGTGTCCGTGGTCAGCGCAATCGCCGGCAAGCCCGGACGCTCGCGTTCGAAGCGGCCGATGAGTTGCGCGGCGAAGCGCTGCGCATCGGCAGCCGAGCCGCCGTTGCCGCAAACGAGAATCTTGTTTCCGTTCGCGAGCGCGCCAAAAAGCGTATCGACGGCGGCCGCGATCGGAACCGCCAGCGCGTCGAGTGCTTCGAGTTGAAGTGCCGCGCTGTCGCGGAATTGCTGTTGAATGCGTTCGACTGACATCGACTCTCGATCATCGGCCGCGACGTGCGCGGTGTGTGGCTTGAACGCTCAAGGCGTCGGTTGTTGCGCAGTTTACCGCATGCATCATGCGATGAACCGCAGTCACGCCTCGTCGGCGCGAAACGCATCGGGCAGCCAATGGATGCGGCCCGCATCGAATGCGACGACGTCGAAACGGCACGCAGGCAACGCGCCGCGCCATGTCGTCAGGAAATGCTGCGCGGCATGTACGAGGCGCGCGCGCTTCTTCGCATCGACGCTTGCGACGGCATTCGCGTAACGCCTGCTTCTTCTCGCGCGGACTTCGACGAACACGAGCGCGCCGCGTTCATCGAGCATCACGAGATCGATCTCGCCGCCGCGACACGTCACGTTGCGCGCGACAAGACGCATGCGCTGCCGCTGCAGGAACGCGAGCGCGTGCGACTCGAAAGCGTCGCCGAGCATTTTGGACACGGCTCCTCCGTAAAAGTTGTCGGCGGGCCACCGAATCGCGCATGGCAAAATGACGACCTTTCCTTCGACGCCCGCGCTCATGCTTCAGATCTCCGAACTCGCCGCTGGGCAGCACTATCCGACAGGCGCGCTGTATATCGTCGCAACGCCGATCGGCAACGCGGCGGACATCACCGTGCGCGCGCTCCACGTGCTCGGACTCGCGGATCGCATCGCCGCCGAAGACACGCGCAACACCGCGCAACTGCTCGCGCGCTATGGCATTTCGAAGCCGTCGATCGCCGTGCACGAGCACAACGAGCGCAGCGCCGCCGAACGCGTGATCGAGCATCTCAGGAACGGCGAGCGCATCGCGTGCGTATCCGACGCGGGCACGCCCGGTATCTCCGATCCCGGCGCGCGTCTCGTCGATGCCGTGCGCGAGGCCGGCCTGCCGGTCATCCCGCTGCCGGGCGCGAGCGCGCTCACGACCGCGTTGAGCGCGGCGGGCGCGTTCGTCGGCGGCTTCTCGTTCATCGGCTTCCTGCCGACGAAGGCGAAGCAACGTGCGTCGGAGCTGAAGAAACTCGCAAGTCTTCCGATGGCGCTGGTGTTCTACGAGGCGCCGCATCGCATCGTCGAAACCGTGCGCGCGCTCGGCGACGCGTTCGGCGGCGAACGGCAACTGCTGATCGCCCGTGAGCTGACGAAGTTACATGAGAGCCTGCATCGCTGCACCCTGGCCGAAGGGCCAACGTGGCTCGAAGCCGATGCGAATCGTCAACGCGGGGAATTCGTCCTGGTCGTCGAAGGCGCGCCCGAAGCGCACGACGCCGACGACGCCCACGACGCGCTGCTGTCGACGCTGCTGGAAGAGTTGTCGGTGAAAAGCGCGGCGCGCATCGCGGCGACATTGACGGGCGCGTCGCGCAATGCGCTGTATGAACGCGCGCTGAAGCTCGCCAAACGCGACGAGAAATAAAAACGGGCCGTTGCGATAACGGCCCGTCGGGTTCTGCGAAGCTGTCGGCGAGATCAGTTCACGCTGTCGTCGGCCAGCGCCTGAGCCTGCTCTTCGCGCGCCGCACGCGCTTCCTGCTGCGTGAGACCTTCGATCTTCACCTTCTGCGTGCCGGCGCCGCGCATGCCGAGCACCGCCGCCGCTGCATACGACAGATCGATCACGCGTCCGTGCACATAAGGGCCGCGATCGTTGATCTTCACGACGACGGTCTTGTGATTCGCTTCGTTCGTCACGCGCACCCACGACGCGAGCGGCAGCGTGCGATGCGCTGCGGTCATCGCGTTCATGTTGAACTTCTCGCCGCTCGCGGTCTTGCGACCGTGGAACATGCGTCCGTACCACGACGCCTTGCCCTTCTGCTCGAAGTTGCTGGCGTCGGGACCGGTCGTGATCGGCTCGGCGTCGGAAAGCGACTGCGCCGGTTGCGCCGGCTTCTCGGCGGGCAGCGCGGAAAGGTGCGAATCGAAGGCGAGCGGCGCCGTCGAGCGGGCACTGCTCGTGCTGAAGGAGTTTGTGTTCTGAGGATTGGATGCGACATCGCCCGAACCCGGCGCGGCGCAACCCGCCAGCACGCCCACTGCTAGCAGGCTCCCGACATGTCGAATAAATCGAGCATTCATAGACGTGTTTTCAACGATAAAGGAGCGGCCGCGCTGCGCTGGTCGGCGCGCGCAAGGCTGCTCGAGGCTTTGCCGTGCAAAGCAGAACGCCGCTCGCTGAAGCGAACGGTGGACTGTGCTCGGATGCGGCGCACTCGTGCCGCAAACGCCCGGTTATTGTTCACGTCTGGCGCAACCTGTCCCCGGCAGCCTGACCAGACCCCACAAGCCGCCATCGAACGTGGCATCACGTTCGTGCGCTGGTGAAGCCAAGTGAGCGCAGGAACGGCGGCGTAGGCCCCATCCGGCGTGACGGCGGCAAAGGCCATCTGACAGACGCGCGGCGTCTGGCCGGACAAGACGTGTGCACCTACTGGAGGTGCGTGAGTTGCAATTGCGAGGCTTTTGGCCCCCAACAGCGTACTGACAGCGATTGTAAAAACGCACTAGCGTTTTGGCATTCGCCCAATGACGGCATGGTTTGATCCATGCACAAGTAGTGCCATTATACAAAAAAACCGTGGTCCGGCTCATCCGACCCATCGAATTGTCATTGATTTTCGCTATGAGCGTAAGAATTGCCGCTTTTTTTGGGCAACGCCGCAGCGGCGCGCGCTGCCGTCGGACCCGTGGTCGCACCGGTACAATGAACGTTTTTACAGGCCCGCGCGCATCGACGTCAGTCATATGAAAGTCATTCTCGTTCCCGTAACGCCCTTTCAGCAGAACTGTTCGATCGTGATCTGCGAAGCGACCCAGCGCGCCGCCATCGTCGATCCGGGTGGCGACATCGAACGCATCATCGCGGAAGTCGAACGCCAGGGCGTGACCGTCGACAAGATTCTTCTCACGCACGGCCATCTCGATCATTGCGGCGGCGCCAAGGCGCTCGCGGACCATTACGGTATACAAATAGAGGGACCGCATCGCGAAGATGCGTTCTGGATCGATCAGTTGCCCGCGCAGACTCAGCGCTTCGGTTTTTCGAACGCCGAAGCCTTCACGCCGGAACGCTGGCTCGACGACGGCGACGCCGTGCAGTTCGGCAACGAGTCGATGGAAGTCTATTTCTGCCCGGGCCACACGCCGGGTCACGTCGTATTTTTCAGTCGGGAGCACAATCTGGCGTTCGTCGGCGACGTCCTGTTCGCCGGTTCGATCGGCCGGACCGATTTCCCGCGCGGCAATCACGCGGAACTCATCCGCTCGATCCGCGAAAAGCTCTGGCCGCTCGGCGACGATATCACCTTCGTTCCCGGACACGGCCCGGCATCGACGTTCGGCGAGGAACGGCGCAGCAATCCTTTCGTGCGCGACGGCGCGGCAACGGGTGCGACAGCGTGAACGCAATTCCCGAAATCTACGTCAGCACCGATGTCGAGGCCGATGGCCCGATTCCCGGACCGCATTCGATGCTGAGCTTCGCGTCCGCGGCCTACACCGCGGACAAGCAGCTCATCGGCACCTTCTCCGCGAATCTCGAAACGCTCGAAGGCGCGACGCCGCATCCGGTTCAGGCGGCTTGGTGGAAGACGCAGCCCGACGCGTGGGCCGCATGCCGCAAGGATCTGCAGAAGCCGGAAATCGCCTTGCCGGCCTATGTCGAATGGGTGGAAGCGCTGCCCGGCAAGCCCGTGTTCGTCGCGTATCCGGCGGGCTTCGACTTCACGCATATGTTCTGGTACATGATGCGCTTTGCCGAGCGCTGCCCGTTTTCGTGGTCGGCGCTCGACATCAAGACGCTCGCCTTTGCGATGACCGGCCTGCCGTATCGCAAGGCCATCAAGCCGCGTCTGCCGAAACACTGGTTCGACGAGCTGCCGCATACGCACGTCGCGCTGGACGATGCTATCGAGCAAGGCGCACTCTTTTGCAACATGCTGGCCGACCTGCGGATCTCGCAGGAGAAGCTGGCCAGGCTTGCGAAGGAATCCGGCGACGACACTGAAGGTAAAACCGCGCCCTGAGGCGGGGGAGTTAGGGAAACTCCCTCAGTGCGGGCGCGTTTGCATTGCGTTTCTTTTTCGACGCCTCTACTATGAGAGTCAAATCGCGACCGAACGGAGGCGCAGTTGACTCTCGATACATTCTCACAAAAAATCTTGCGTCTCCTGCAGCTGGACGCACGCCGCTCCGTTCAGGAAATCTCCGACCAGGTCGGCTTGTCGAGCACGCCGTGCTGGCGTCGCATCAAGGACATGGAGCAATCGGGCGTCATTCAGCGCTATACCGCGCTGCTCGATCGCGAAAAGCTCGGTCTGCATGTCTGCGCGCTCGCGCATATTCATTTGACACGGCATACGGAAGGCGGCGTCGAGCAATTCGAACGCGAAATCGCCACTTGCCCGGAAGTCACCGAGTGCTATAGCACGACCGGCGAATCCGATTACATCCTCAAGATCGTCGCGCCCGATATCAAGGCTTACGACGCCTTTCTCCACGATCGCATCTTCAAGATTCCTGCCGTCGCTCAGGTGCGAACGAGCGTTGTGCTCCGAGAGATCAAGTTCGACACGCAATTGCCGCTCTGACGGATTGCGTTTAGCGCCGCGTTTCTAATGCGCGCTTGGACCGTTGGTTCCAGCGCGCGGAATCGGTGCGTCCGTTGGAAGAGCCTTGTAATGCAATGGGCGACCGCGCATCCAATTCCCTTTCAGCCAGTCGATAAAAATCAAACTACCCAGCACGCCCGGCCTGATACGGGCGAAATATCCTGATGGTTGGCGATCCAGGTTCGCTCGCGAGCCAGCATTGCGACGCGAACCGTGAACAGCAATCCGCCGAGGAAATTAATGCCGAAATTCGACGGCAGAACCACGATGATCCGAGTTGCCGAAAGTCCGCTATCTGGCGCAATATTCCTTCAGGAGACGTCCCGGTTTTTCGGCCTGCGCGCTGTTGACGCAAGCGCGGTGTAATGTGTCTCCGGTCTTCGAACTTCGGCAAATGACGAAACACCGTTCATCTGATCGCACAAATGAAAAAGCCGCGTCACGTAACGCGGCTCTTCGAATGCATCGATTGATGCTTTGCAATTACTTGCCGATCAGAAAATTATCCCGATCCTGCCCGGCGATCCACTTCGGCGGCTTGCCGCGACCCGACCACGTGCTGCCACTTTCGGGATCGCGATATTTCGGCGCCACGCCCGAGCGGCTGCGCGCGGCCTTCGCGCCTTTTGCGCCACGGCCGCCAGCCAGTTCCTGAAGCGTGATGCCATAATCCGACATTTTCTGCTTGATCTCATTAAGCACTTCCGCGTATTCGCGCGACTTCGCTTCTTCAATCTGACGTTCGAGAGACTCGCGTTGTGCGAGGAGTTCCTTGTATGAAGGCATGGCAATTCCCTAAGTGGTTTGCTGACTTGCGAATCGGCGCGCTCGCTTTCAGTTATCAGTATAGCCTCGGACTGGCACGCAGATTAACACAGTTCCCAATAACGCGGCATGTGCGAATCGCCACTTATTAAAAGTTTAGCAATTTTCTTCGTAACAATTGCCGAAAGCTCAGAAGGTTCGCTTGTTCGCTCTTCGGACTTAAAAAGCTCTGCCAGTCGCGACGACGACTCGACGATGGCATCGGATGAAAACAAAGACAAACGAGTCAGTCGCAAAGTTTCATGAGATGGCAACTTGCCACGAAAAAGCCGCTCTGCAGCGCGTTCCATGCGGTTGAAATCGGGTCGCAACGTCTCGGATTTATCTCGTTCAAATATTACGTTGACGCTCAAAACAATCGATAACCGCGGCCTTCAAATCCTCGTTCGTCAGTTTCGGGTAATCGAATGTAAAACGATTGCGGATGTCGGCGAGCAGCAAATCGCAGCCGTACCGGTCTATCCCCAATAATCGGAGATTCTCCGGACGGCCGCTGTAAGCATCGAAATATTTGCATAACGACGATTCGTCGTCCGCCGAAAGCGGCGGCAGCGAATCCAGTTCTTCTCCGCCGAGCCATCCCATCGCGCCGAATCCGCCTATATAACGCATGCGCTCGAGCGACATCACCCAGAAGGAAAAATCGCCGAGTTTCAGATAGCGTGCCGCATCCGGGTGATACCGCAAATAGCGCCGCGCGAGCTCTTCGCAATCTTCGGGCGCGGCGGGCGCGAAACTGCCGAGCATCGTCAGGCGCTGGCCTTCCAGCACGCCGCCATCCGCCGCGTGGGAAACCAGAAACCCCGCGCGCGCATCGGCCTGAAGATTGCGCGTGTGCTCGGCGAGATGGCTGATGAGCACCATCGGCACATGGCGCTCGGTCGGCGCGAACGGCAGCGCCGTCGGATAGGGAAAGCCGCGCGGCTCGCGGGTAAGCGTGGCGAGCGTGCCTTCGGAGACGCGATGCAGCAGATGCAGCGGCGCTTGCGACGGGATGTTCATCCGGGCCTCGTGCGTGGGTGAATGGTCGGACGATGGTAATGCAGCAGGTCCGAGCGTGTCGCCTGGCCGTTCGATAGAATCGAAAGCCTTCGCGTTCGATGGCAACATGTCCGGTTGTCATCGCATCCCGCGCAACTTCAAAGAACGATTTCATTCGTGTCCGATTCGACCACTGCCTCCGCCGCCTGCGAATCCAATCCGACGCTCGCGCTACATCGCACTCTTCCGCATGCCACACGCGTACGCGCGCGCTACGCGACGATGGCCGTCTTCTTCATCGCGGGCATGATGTACGCCTCCTGGGGCGTGCACGTTCCCACCGTGCGCGACAAGTTCGCACTCAGTCCCGGCATGCTCTCGTTCGCGTTGCTGGCGGTCGCGGGCGGCTCGATCTTCGCGATGCTCACCGCCGGATCGTGGATCGCGCGCGCCGGCACGCGCACCGCGTGCATGGCGGGCGGCATCACGATGATGATCTGCGGCTCGCTGATCCTCGTGACGCCTTCTTACTGGATGCTGCTCGTCGTGCTCGCGATTTTCGGCTTCGGCATGGCGACGCTCGATGTCGCGATGAACGCCGAGGCCAGCGCGGTCGAGCAGGCTCTGGCGCAGCCGATCATGTCGTCGCTGCATGGCATGTTCAGCATCGGCGGGATGGCGGGCGCGGCCGCGGGCGGCGCATTGCTCGCGCACGGACTCGCGCCGGCGGCGCATCTCGCGCTCGCTTCCGGTGTGAGCCTGCTCGTACTGCTCGTATCGATGCCCGCCGTGCTGCCGCACGTTCCGCATCACGACGAGCACGCGAAGGCGTCGTCATCGAATCGCTGGCGCTCGGGCGCGCTGTGGGCGCTCGGCGGCCTCGCGCTCGTCGCGCTGATCGCGGAAGGCGCGATGTACGACTGGGCCACTGTATATATGCGCGATGTCGTCGAAGCCACGCCGTCGGTGTCGAGCGCCGCTTACGCCGCGTTCTCGGGCGGCATGGCGGCCGGCCGCTTCGGCGGCGACGCGGTGCGCGCGCGTTTCGGCGCGCCGCAACTGATCTTCGGCAGCGCGGGGCTTGCGTTCATCGGCATGGTGATGGCGCTCTTGCTGCCGAACACCATCGTCACGATGACCGGCTTCACGCTGATGGGCTTGGGCCTCGCGAACATGATGCCGGTGCTGTTCGCAGCAGCGGCGCGCGTCGAGGGCGTGACGCCCGCGGAAGGGCTCGCGCAGGTCGCGGGCCTCGCGTATTTCGGGCTGCTGCTCGGGCCGGTGTTGATCGGCGGCGTTGCACAGATCAGCAATCTGCCGATCGGGCTGTGCGTCGTCGCGGCGTGCTGCTTCGTCATCACGCTCATCGGACCGCGCATTCTCAGGCGCTGGAAGATATGAAAAAGCGCGCGGTCCTTTCGGAACCGCGCGCTTCTCTGGACTTCGAGAAGTCCGAAGGAAATTACATCTTCACGACGTCGAGCAGCGTCTTCTTGCCGCCCTTGTAGTTGTACAGCGAGATCACGCCGTGCTTCAGATCGCCCTTCGAATCGAAGGTCGTCTCGCCGATCACGCCCTTGTAGTCCGTGTTCGGCATCGCGGCGACGATCTTCGCCGGATCGGTCGAGTTGGCGCGCTTCATCGCGTCGACGATGATGTACACCGCGTCATACGTGAACGGCGCGTAGATCTGGATCGGCTGGCCGAAGCGCTTCTGGAACTTCTCCGCGAACTGCTTGCCGCCGTCCATCTTCTCGAGCGCCATGCCCGCTTCCGAGCACACGACGTTGTCGGTCGCATCGCCTGCGAGATCCGACAGCTTCTCCGTACAGACGCCGTCGCCCGCGAGAACCTTGGCGCGCAGGCCGAGCTGCTTGGCTTGCTTGGCGAACGGGCCGCCGGTTGCGTCCATGCCGCCGTACATCACGGCGTCGGGGTTCTCACCCTTGATCTTCGTCAGAATCGCGCGGAAGTCGACGGCCTTGTCGTTGGTCGCGTCGTGCGAGATCACCTTCAGGCCGAGCGACTTGGCGGTCTTTTCGAACTCGTTCGCGAGACCCTGGCCGTATGCCGTCGAGTCGTCCACCACGGCGACGCTCTTCACCTTCAGGTTCTTCGCGGCGTAGTTGGCGAGCGCCGGACCTTGCTGCGCATCGGTCGCGACGACGCGGTACGTCGTCTTGAAGCCTTGCTGCGTGTAGGTCGGGTTCGTCGCCGACGGGGAAATCTGCACGATGCCCGCGTCGCTATAAATCTTCGACGCCGGGATCGACGTGCCGGAGTTCAGGTGACCGACGACGCCCACGACCTTGTCGTCGACCAGCTTCTGCGCGACTTGCGTCGCCGTGCGCGGGTCGGCCGCGTCGTCTTGCGCGTCGAGTTCGAGCGTGACCTTCTGGCCGTTGATCGTCAGGCCCTTGGCGTTGATCTCTTCGACTGCGAGCCGCGCGCCGTTTTCGTTATCCTTGCCCAGGTGAGCAATGCCGCCGGTCAGCGGAGCGACGTGACCGATCTTGACGACCTGGTCGGCTGCTGCGGACGTTGCCAACGTCGCGAAGAGCACGGCTGCGGCGCTGATCGGCAACAGTTTGTGAAGCTTGGTGTTCATGTAAGTCTCCAGTTTCGGTCCCAAAAACAACGTAATCGCCCTGTGCCCCGTCTTTCATCACGATCGCTCAGTCCCGTGGACGACCACGCCGGATGCATCGTCATGCACTTGGCAAGTCCTTCCGGCAGGCCGTTCGTGGCAGCCGCCATCCGCACTGCGCGCAAGTGTAGGGTTGTCAAATTAATTTAGGGAAGTTTTTTAAGATAGTGGTGTCACTACCAATTAACGGCCAGTTGTGATGCGCCGCCGTTTGTGGTGGCGTTCGCGTGAAGAAGCCCTGTGCATGCGGGTTTGCGCGACATCGGCGCGCAAAGGTTTGGCCGTCATTCGAGTCCGGCAGACGCGCGCCGATAATCCCTGCCCATCGGCACCATTAGCCTGTTTTTTAATGACTGTTTTTAGCTGGCGTTTAGATCGGCGCCTCTAAAAACCGGCTGCGCGTCAAAGCGCGTGCCAGAGGGCCCGCGGGCGTTCAGGGCGACTGAAAGGGAAAGCTGGCAAACTCACACGCCTGCATTCCCACACACAAGGAGTTTGACGTGACCGTTTCCACGACTTCACGCTGGATCGACATTCCGGCCGATGGCGGCAGCTTCCAAGGCTATCTCGCGCTGCCGAAGACGGGCACCGGACCCGCCGTGATCATCCTGCAGGAGATCTTCGGCGTGAACGGCCACATTCGCAGCGTCGCGGATCAATACGCCGCCGATGGCTACGTCGCCCTCGCACCCGATGTTTTCTGGCGCACGCAGCCGCGCGTCGAGCTGGGTTACGAAGGCGCGGATCGCGAAAAGGCGATGGAACTGCTGCAAAAGACCAAGCTCGATGCCGCTGTCGCGGACGTCGGCGCGGCTGCGAAAGCGCTGCGCGCGCTGCCCGAAGTGACGGGCAAGATCGCGGCGATCGGCTATTGCTTCGGCGGCCGGCTCGCGTATCTCGCGGCGGCCGAGGGTTCGGTGGATACGGCGGTGGCCTATTACGGCGGCGGCATTCAGAACGCGCTCGACAAGGCCGATCAGGTCAAGGTGCCGATGCAGTTCCATTACGGCGAACTCGACGCGCACATTCCCGCCGATGCCGTCGATGCCGTCCGTCAGAAGTTCGCGGGCCGCGAGGATTCGGAACTGTATGTCTACGCGCAAGCCGACCACGGCTTCAACTGCGGCGATCGCGCGTCGTATAACGGGAAGGCGTCGGCGCTCGCGCACGGACGCACGCTGACCTTCCTCGGCGCTCATCTGTAATAGAAGCACCTTTCGCAAGCGCGCCCTGAACGGCGCGCTTGCTATATCAGCGCGGGCAATCCTTCGACGAGCAGAAAGGCGGCGAGCACACCGAGCAATGCGCCGAACACGCGCAGTATGTTGTTTCTCAGATGCGTCGCGCAGGGAATGGCCCCGAGGAACAGCGCGCCAGCGAGCGCCATCGGGATGATCAGAATGAAGTCGCCGATCGTGAAATACGTCGTCATGGTGCGTCTCCCATCGTCCTGCTTCTGGCTTTATCGTCGCGTGTGAAAAGGTGCATCGACGATTCGAGTATAGGCCGCGCCAACGAAGGCGTTAGCCCAACTTCGTGCGATGGCAAACCACGAAAACGTACGAAAGCCTTGCGCGACAAGGACTTGCAGGCACCTATTTTTAAGCGGACGCGGAAAAACCCTTAGCTTCGGCTTATTTCAATCGGCTTTCGATTGTTCAGACGACAGCGTGCTCGCGCCGGTTCAGATGCACCGCGCCCGCAATCCCGACGAGCAGCAGCGCGCCGATCAACCCGGCGACGCCCTTCCATCCGAACGCGGTCCAGAAGTGTCCGCCGTACGATCCGATCAGACTCGACCCTATGTAATACGCGAGCAGATAGAGCGCGGCCGCCTGGCCTTTCGCTTGCATCGCGAGCCGTCCGACCCAGCCGCTCGCGACCGAGTGCCCTGCGAAGAAGCCGAACGTCAGGCACGCGATACCCGCAATGATCACCGGCAGCGCGTTCGACAAGGTCAACGCGATGCCGAGCATCATCAGCACCAGGCTTGCGATCAGCACGCGGCCGCGCCCGAAGACATCGGCCATCTTGCCGGACCACGGCGACGCGACCACGCCCGTCAAATACACGCTGAAGATCGCGCCGATCTGCGTCTGATTCAGTTCGAACGGCGCGCCCAGCAACCGATATCCGACGTAGTTGTAAAGCGTGACGAAACTGCCCATCAGCACGAAGCCGATGAGAAACAGAAACGGCAAACCGCGATGCCGCAGATGCCCGCCGAGCGAGCGCCGATGATGCGCGAACCCGACGCCGCGCCGCGGCTTGAAGCGTCGCGACGGCGGCAGCAGCGAGCGGAACGCGAGCGTGGCGAGCAGACCCAGCAGCCCGATTCCGCCGATAGCGACGCGCCAGCCGAAAAGATCGGCGAGGATGCCGCTGATCACGCGCCCGGCCATGCCGCCGATGGCCGTCCCGCCGACGTAGAGTCCCATCGCGAGACCGAGGCCTTCGGGATGCACTTCCTCCGCGAGATACGCCATCGCGACCGCGGGCACGCCGCCGAGCGCGAAGCCTTCGAGCGCGCGCACGACGAGCAGCGCGTGCCAGTCCGGCAGCACGGCGGCGATCACCGTCAGCACCGACGACGCGAGCAGCGAAAGCGTCATCAGCCGATGACGGCTCCAGCTTTCCGAGACGAATCCCGCGATGAAGATGGCGATCGCCAACGCCGCCGTGCTCACCGACACCGCGAGCGCGCTGACCGCCGGACTGACGCCGAACGCCTTCGTGAACTCGGGAAGCAACGGCTGCACGCAGTAGAGCAGCGAAAAAGTCGCATAACCGGCGAACAGCAACGCGAGCGAAGCACGCCAATAGGCGCGCGAGCCGCGTTCGAGATACGGAGCGGCATCGGCGGCCCGGTTTGCGTTAGCATCCACGAATGAAGTCTCTGCTGAAAAAACTCTCGACGATACGCCGATCCTCAGGGTTTTGCCTGATAAGCAAGCCGCGATCCGGCCACGTAGCCCATTAATTGCTGCTATTCGTCTGCGATCGGCAACATAACGAAGCGAATGGCGTCGCGCCGACGCGCCGCCATGCGCTAAAGTTAGAGCACAATCGTTCATGAAAGCCGCGCGTGTCGCGCTTCCCGCAACAGCGACGCGGCGATTGTCTGGTGCACGAGCCGTGAAAAGCCTGTGCTTGGTGAAAACATATGACCGGCGCTTCAATCCCAGCCGGCGTTGAAACGGGGATTCATCATGCAAATCGGTTCGATTGTCCGCTCCGTGCATATTGCCGTGCCTCAGGGCGCGCGCGGCATCGTGATGCGCATTCTCGGCGACATGGCCATGGTCGCCTGGTACGCGGGCGAGCCTGGCGTAACCAAACTGCTCAATACCGAGCCGTTCTTTCTCGAAGACCTGATCGATACGGGCGATGTCGTGCGCCCGTCGAACACGGTCGTGCACTGAGAAGCGACGCGCCGCATTGCGGCACAATGCCGGGATGAACTCGATCCATCCCGACTCCCAGGGCGCGCCCGCCGACGACGCGCCGCCCTTCTCCGGCCTCACGCCCGATTGCGTACTCGATGCAGTCGACCGCGTGCTGATGCCCGCAGGCGCGCGCACCGATGGCCGCCTGTTGCCGCTCAACAGCTACGAAAACCGCGTCTATCAGGTGGGCGTCGAGGACGGCGCACCGATCGTCGCGAAGTTCTATCGGCCGAAACGATGGTCGAATGCGGCGATTCTCGAAGAGCACGCGTTCGTCGCGAGTCTCGTCGCGCGTGAGATTCCGGCCGTGCCCGCGCGCGCGCTCGATGGCACGACGCTGCACGAATTCGACGGCTTTCGCTTCTCCATCTTCGAGCGGCGCGGCGGACGCGCGCCCGACCTCGATCGCAGCGACACGCTCGAATGGCTCGGGCGCTTCATCGGGCGGATTCACGCGGTGGGCGCGGTCGAGCCGTATCGCGAGCGGCCGACGCTCGATATCGACACTTTCGGCTATGAACCGCGCGAGTTCCTGCTGACGCACGGCTTCGTTCCCGCCGATGTGCGCGAAGCGTGGGAAGCCGTCGTGTCGATGGCGCTCGAAGGCGTCGCGCGATGTTTCGAGCGCGCGGGCGATGTGCGGCACGTGCGTCTGCACGGCGACTGTCATCCGAGCAACGTGCTGTGGACCGACGCGGGCCCGCATTTCGTCGATTTCGACGACAGCCGCATGGGCCCGGCCATTCAGGACTTGTGGCTGCTCTTGCCCGCCGGACGCGCGGATGCATCGCGCGCGCTCACCGATCTGCTCGCCGGTTACGAAGATTTTTGCGAGTTCGATCCGCGCGAACTGCATCTCATCGAAGCGCTGCGCACGCTGCGGCTGATTCATTATTCGGCGTGGCTCGCGCGCCGCTGGAACGATCCGGCGTTCCCCGCCGCCTTCCCGTGGTTCAACACGCAACGTTACTGGGAAGACCGAATCCTCGAATTGCGCGAGCAAGTCGGCGCGATGCAGGAAGGCCCGCTTTGGCCCGTTTGAAATTTTTTGTGACATTCGCGGACTGTCAGGCGATCGCAAAGCGTTGAAAAGCGCTTTTCGGCATGTAATGATAACAATTCTCATTTGCCCGCCTGACATCGATCGCCGCGCGCGCGTGCGCGTTTAGCGATCGGGGCGCGGCTTTGCCTGCCAACGCCCGAATTCTGGAGAGACGCGTGAACGCGCCTGAAACCCTCAATACGCCGCCGTCCGCGACGGGCGGCTCGACGCATTACCGTCCGCATGGGCGTCTCATCGACGATGCCGAGCAGATCGTCCGCAAGAATCGCTCGCGCCGCTCGACCTTCCTGAAGTGGCTGCGCAAGGTGCATGGCTGGGTCGGCTTGTGGGGCGCGCTGCTGGGCCTGCTGTTCGGCGCGACGGGTTTTCTGCTGAATCACCGCGCGCCGCCGCTGCGCATTTCGACCGGCGAGCCGCAGGTTTCGCAGATGCAGATGCCGCTGCCCGCCGAAGGCTTCAAGTCGCCGCGCGACATGGGCGCGTGGCTGAAGAAGGAACTGAAGATCGACGGCAATCTCGGACGCGCGCGCAAGGAACCGGCGCATCCGGTCGGCTGGGGCGACAAGAGCACGATGCAGCCGGAACAATGGTCGGTGATGGTGGCATCGCCGGGCGGCAGCGTGATGGCGGAGTACTGGGTCGGCAACAATTTCGTGTCGGTGAAGCGCACCGAAAACACCTTCCTCGCGATGATGACCAACCTGCACAAGGGCGTTGGCCTAAGCGTGGGCTGGGTGCTGTTCATCGATACGTTCGCGGGCAGCATCATCCTGCTGTCGCTTACCGGCGTGCTGCTGTGGACCGAGCTGAACAAGAAGCGCACGGCGGGCGTGGTGATCGTGGCGGCGTCGCTGATTGCGGCGATTGTTTGCGGGTTGATTTGAGGGATTCGGGACGTCGATCACGCGGCCGACGTCCCCTTCCCCTTCCGCGGGTTATGCCGCGTCAGCCACAAATAAAGCCCGCTCCCGAGCACGACGATCGTCAGCACATCGAAGGCGGCCCAGAAAATCTTCAGCGGCATGCCGCCGAAATCGCCGAAATGCAGCGGCTGCGAGCCGAGCAGCACCTTCAGATACCACGGCAACTCGCGTGAATCGGTGAGCGCGCCCGTCGATGCATCGACGAGCACAGGTCGCATGATCCGCGTCGTCAGAATGCCGTCGCCGCGCATCCACACGGCATAGTGATGCGGGCTCGCGAAGCGCGTCCCCGGAAACGCGACGAACGACGGAATCATCTCGGGCGCGACGCGTTGCGCTGTCTTCACGGCATCGTCGATGGAAGCGCGCACGACGACCGGCGGCTTGTCACGACACGGCGCGACCATCTGCGCGAGCTGATCGTTGCGCCACGCTTCGAGCATGAGATCGGCGAGCGTGTTGATCGAACCCGTCGCGCCGACGAGCAACGCCCACGCGAGCGTCAACATGCCGATGGCGTTATGCCAGTCGAGCCACACGATCCGCCGCTTCTTCTTCAGGCGCACGCGCCCGAGCCCGACCTTTCGCCAGAACGGCAGATACACGACGATGCCCGACACGATCGCCGCGAGAAACACGACGCCCATCGCGCCGAGAAAGAGCTTGCCGAAGAGCCCGGCGAACATGTCGACGTGCAACTTCAGCAGCACGAACTTGAGCGAGCCTTTGCCGGGCGGCATGCCGAGGGGCTGGGCGGTGCGCGCATCGACGGTCGTACTGAGCGTATCGTCGGGCGGCGTGTCGGCTTTCGGCGCGGTGACGACGACCGGCAAAAGCGGATCGTCCGGCTCCCAGATCATGTATTGCGGCACATGGCCCGGATGCTCGGTCAGCGCCGCGCGCAACACCGCGTCGTAGCTCGCGCGCGCATTCGCCTGCGATGCAGGCAGCGCTGGCGCTTCGATCGCATCGCCGGTGAGGATGTCGAGTTCGTGGCCGAACACGAGCGGCAAGCCGGTCAGACACAGCAGCAACATGAACGCCGTGCAGACGAGACTCGTCCACCGATGCACGATCGACCATACGCGCAGCGCGCGCTGGCTGATGTGGCGCTTGTTCGCGGACGAGCGCGAGTCGGGCGATGCATCGGCGCGGGCGGCTGCGCGCTGGTCATCGCCGGTCAAAAACTTGCCGGGCATTCGACTAAATCGTTGAGCTGAAAGGGAAACGGCTGCGCGTCAGCCGAAGCTGGCCACGCAAATGAGAATGATTATTATATAGCCGTCGAGCCCGTCCGGGCCGCGTTTCGTCAGGATTTTGTAATAATCAGACGCCGCAGACTTCGCCTTTTCCGGCAACCTCGCGCGCCGCTTTCGCGCCTTCCACCTGCAACAGTTCGGGCAACGACACGCCGTTCTTCGCCGCCGTGACTTCCGCGAGAATCGACACCGCGATTTCCGGCGGCGTCCGGCTGCCGATATAAATGCCTACCGGCCCATGCAACCGCGCCAGTTCGGCCTCGCTGAGATCGAACTCCTTCAGACGCTCGCGCCGCGCCGCGTTGTTGCGCCGCGAACCGAGCGCGCCGACGTAGAACGCGGGCGTCTTCAGCGCTTCCATCAGCGCGAGATCGTCGAGCTTCGGATCGTGCGTGAGGGCGATGACCGCGCAGCGTTCGTCGAGCTTCATCTCCATGACCGTGTCGTCGGGCATGGTTCGCACGATCGTCGTGCCGGGCACATTCCACTCTTCCGTGTATTCCTCGCGCGGATCGCACACGGTCACCTGATAATCCAGCCCGACCGCGATACTGCACAGATAGCGCGACAACTGCCCCGCGCCGATCACGAGCATCCGGTAACGCGGGCCGTGAATCGTCAGCAGATGCGCGTCGTCGAAGAGCACGCCGTCGGTGGCCTGCGCCGGTTCGAGGCGCGCCGCGCCCGTGGCCATGTCGAGCGTGCGCGCGACGAGCCTGCCGCTTTCCACCGCCGCGCACAATTCCGAGATGCCGCTTTCCATCGTCAGCGGCTCCAGCACGAGCTGGATCGTGCCGCCGCACGGCAAGCCGAAGCGATGCGCCTCTTCCGCGCTGATGCCGTACTTCACCGCTTCCGGCTTCGTCTGCTCGATGCCCCGCTGCCGCACGCGATCGATGAGATCGTCCTCGATGCATCCTCCCGACACCGAACCGACGACGTGGCCATCGTCACGCACGGCGAGCATCGCGCCTTCGGGTCTCGGCGACGAGCCCCATGTCTTCACGACCGTCACGAGCAGCACGCGATGTCCCTCTTCGAGCCATCGCGCGCTGTTCTTCAGGACTTCGAGATCCACGCTGTCCATGATTTCTTTCCCTTTTCCTTCTCTTCTGCGCCGCTTTCGTCTTGGTCGGCGGCTGCATCTTGCGATTCCTGGCCGCCTTGCAGCTGCGCGCTGAATCGCTTGAAGAATTCTCCCGCGATCTTGCGCGCCGCGCCGTCGACGAGCCGCGAGCCGATCTGCGCAAGCTTGCCGCCGACCTGCGCGTTTGCACTGTAACTGAGCTTCGTCGTGTCGGCTTCGTCGCCGGGTTCGAGGTTCACGGTCGCGCTGCCCTTGCTGAAGCCGGCCGCGCCGCCCTGCCCTTCGAAGACGATCGTGTAAGTATGCGGGGCGTCGATATTCGTCAGCTCCATTCTTCCCTTGAAGCGCGCTTTCACCGGACCGACCGCCGCCGTCATCGCGACGTTGTAGGCGTTCTCGCCATCGGCGTCGATGCTGTCGCAGCCCGGAATGCAGACCTTCAGGATCGACGTGTCGTTCAGCGCTTCCCACGCGCGCGCCTGCGGCACCGGCAACGTGTGTGTTTCGGTCAGTTCCATCTCGTGTCTCCAGTGTGCCGTGACAGCGCGGCCAGTTCGGCTCCGACCGCGCCGAGGCTGTCGAGGTTATGTGCCGCGAGCATTGCATCGACGTGTGGCAGGATCGCGCGCACGCCTCGCGCGCGCGGCGTGAAATCGGCGAAACGCAGCAGCGGATTGAGCCACACCAGCCGATGCGCGAAACGCCTGAGTCTTTGCATCTCGGCATCGAGCACGTCGATGGCTTCGTGATCGAGGCCATCGGTGACGAGCAGCACCGTCGCCCGACCGGCCAGCACACGCCGCGCCCAGCGCCGATTGAACTCCGCGAGCGTCGCGCCGATGCGCGTGCCGCCGGACCAGTCCGCGACGTTCTGTCCGAGTGCGGCAATGGCGACATCGGGATCGCGTTCGCGCAAGGCGCGCGTCGCGTTCGTGAGCCGCGTGCCGAACAGGAACACTTGCAGACGCTCGCGCGATTGCAATAGCGCGTGACAGAAGTAGAGCACGGCGCGCGAATACGCGCTCATCGAGCCGGAAATGTCGAGCAGCAACACGAGCGGCGGTCTGCGCTCGACCGCCGCGCGATATTTCCACACGGTCCAGTCGCCGCCCGAGCGCACGGCGTGTCGCGCGCTCGCTTTGAGATCGGCATGCGTGCCGCGCGAGCCCGCCTTCAGCCTGCGCGTCGGTTCCGTCGCGAGCGGCATCCGATGCGCGCGAATCTGATGCCGCAGCGTGCGCCATTCGTCGGCGCTGAGCGTGTCGAAATCGCGATGGCTCAAGCGTTCCTGCGCGCTGAACGTGATGCGCGCGTGCGCCTCTTCCGGCTTCGATTCCCGCGGCGGCGTTGTCGACGATGCCGCCGCGCGCGTCGCCAACGCATCGGCGAGACGGTTGTTGCGCTTCGGCGGCGGCATGCCGCTCTTCACCTTCGGCAGCAACAGCGCGCGCAGCTTGCCTTCCCAGTCGGGATCGCGCCAGAAAAGATCGAACGCCGCATCGAAGATGTCGCGTTCGTCGCTCGCGTGGACGAGCAAACACGCGAGCGTCGCGCGCACATCGTCGCGGCGATTCAGATCGACGAAGCGCAACGCGTCGAGCGCATCGACCGCGTGCGCCGGCGACATGCCGAGCCCCGCGCCGCGCAGAAGCCTCACGAAATGCACGACGTTGCGCGCGAACGGTTCCATCGTGGTCGTCATGGCGTGGCCGCGAGGCATTGCGCGAGCGTATCGGCGTCCATGCGCGCGAGATCGTCCTGATACTTCAGCAGCACGCCGAGCGTGTTCTGCACCGATTGGGGATCCAGTTCCGTCACCGACAACGCCGCGAGCGCGCGGCACCAGTCGATCGTTTCCGCGACGCCCGGCGCCTTGAAGAGATCCAGCGTGCGCAGCTCGTGCACGAACGCGACGGCGCGCTGCTGCAACGCCTGCCCCGCTTCGGGCGCGCGCGCCGCGACGATCGCCAGTTCGACATCGCGCTGCGGATAGCCGATCCACTGATAGAGGCATCGCCGCTTCAACGCATCGTGGACTTCGCGCGTGCGGTTCGACGTCATCACGACGAGCGGCGGTTGCGCCGCGCGCACCGTGCCGTACTCCGGAATCGACACCTGAAAGTCCGACAGCAATTCGAGCAGAAACGCTTCGAACGGCTCGTCGGCGCGGTCGATTTCATCGATGAGCAGAACGCGGCGCGCGTCGGGATTCGACGCATCGGGCAGCAAGGCCTGAAGCAGCGGACGCTTCAGCAGAAACTCGCTGCGATACAGCGAATCGTTCGACGGCGTTTCGCCCGACGCCTCCGCGAGCCGCAGCGCCATGATCTGCCGCGGATAGTCCCACTCGTATAGCGCGCTCGCGGTATCGAGCCCTTCGTAGCATTGCAGGCGCAGCAGCGTCGTGCCGCACAAGCCCGCCGCCGCCTTCGCGAGTTCGGTCTTGCCGACGCCCGGCTCGCCTTCGAGGAAGAGCGGCCGCTGCATCTTGAGCGCGAGAAAAAGCGCCGTCGCGAGCTCGCGGTTCGCGAAGTAGCGATGCTCGCGCAAGCGCGCGAGCGTCTCGTCGATGGATTGCGGCGCCTGTTCCGTCATCGCGGACTAGAACGACATCGCGCGCTCGATCGCGCGGCCCGCGAGCACCGGAATCAGATGCGCGCGATATTCGGCGCTCGCGTGCATGTCCGCGTTCAGCTCGTTGGGCGAGATCGTCACGCCGCGCGCCGATGCCACCGAAAAGTCCTTCGACAACGCCGCTTCCAGCTCCGCCGGACGAAACACCGAAGACGCCGCGCCCGTCACGCCGACGCGCACGCCGTCCTTGAACTTCGCGACGAACACGCCGACGAGCGCGAAGTGCGACGCGGGATTGCGAAACTTCTCGTAGCCCGCGCGCTCGGCCAGCGGAAACTCGACGGCCGTGATGAGCTCGTCGGGTTCGAGCGCGGTCGTGTACATGTCGATGAAGAAATCGTCCGCGGCGATGCGCCTTCTGTCGGTCACGACCGTCGCGTTCAGCGCGAGCACGGCTGACGGATAGCACGCCGCCGGATCGTCGTTGGCGAGCGAGCCGCCGATCGTGCCGCGCTCGCGGACCTGTCGATCGCCGATGCGTCCCGCGAGATCCGCGAGCCCCGGCAGCGCGCGCTGCACATCCGCGTTCGATGCGACCGCCGCATGAGACACCGCGCCGCCGATCGTGAGCTTGTCGCCGTCGAGCGTGACGTTTTTCATCGACGCGATGCGCGTCACGTCGACGAGCGCCGAGGGCTGTGCGAGCCGCAGGCGCATCGTCGGCAAGAGGCTTTGGCCGCCCGCGAGGAACTTGGCGTCGCCGTTGGCGGAAAGCACCGCGACCGCCGCCTTCGCTTCGTCCGCTTTCTGATAGTCGAATGAGTACATTTGCCGGTCTCCTCAGGCGCGTTGAGCGTTATGCATCGCGGTCCACACGCGATGCGGCGTCGCGGGCATCTGCAAGTCCTTCACGCCGAGCGGCGCGAGCGCATCGAGAATCGCGTTGATGACCGCCGGCGGCGAACCGATTGCGCCCGCTTCGCCGCAGCCCTTCACGCCGAGCGGATTGTGCGTGCACGGCGTGCCCTTCGCGGTCTCGACGGTGAAGTTCGGCAGATCGCTAGCGTGCGGCATCGCGTAATCCATGAACGAGCCGGAGAGCAACTGGCCGGTGCTGTCATCGTAGACGCAGCGTTCGAGCATCGCCTGGCCGATGCCCTGCCCCAGCCCGCCATGCACTTGCCCTTCGACGATCATCGGATTGATGACGTTGCCGAAGTCATCGACGGCCGTGAACTTTTCGATGCGCGTTTCGCCGGTGTCCTGATCGACCTCGACTTCGCACACATACGCGCCCGACGGATACGTGAAGTTGGTCGGATCGTAGAACGCGTTTTCGTTGAGGCCCGGCTCCATGGTTTCGAGCGGGAAGTTGTGCGGCACGTACGCGGCGAGCGAGACGTCGACGAACGATTTCGTGCGATCGGTGCCCTTCACGCGGAACACGCCGTTGGTGAACTCGATATCTTCCGCCGACGCTTCCAGCAGATGCGCCGCGATCTTCTTCGCCTTCGCTTCGACCTTATCGAGCGCTTTCATGATCGCGGAGCCGCCGACCGAAATCGAACGCGAGCCGTACGTGCCCATGCCGAACGGGATGCGCCCCGTATCGCCGTGAATGATCTCGACGTTCTCGATCGCGATGCCGAGCCGGTCCGCGACCACTTGCGCGAACGTCGTTTCGTGGCCCTGTCCGTGACTGTGCGAACCGGTGAAGACGGTGACGGAGCCGGTCGGATGCACGCGCACTTCGCCCGCTTCGAAGAGACCCGCACGCGCACCGAGCGCGCCCGCCACGTTCGACGGCGCGAGCCCGCACGCTTCGATGTAGCACGAATAGCCGATGCCGCGCAGCTTGCCCTTCTGCTTCGATTCGTCGCGCCGTTTTGCGAAACCCGCGACATCCGCGAGTTCCAGCGCGCGATTCAGGCACGCGTCGTAATCGCCGATGTCGTACGTGAGACCGACCGGCGTCGCGTACGGAAACTCGCGGATGAAATTGCGCCGCCTCAATTCGACGGGATCGATGTTCAGCTCGCGCGCCGCCGTCTCGACGAGCCGCTCGACGACATACGTCGCTTCCGGCCGGCCCGCGCCACGATAGGCATCGACGGGCACCGTGTTCGTGAAGACCGCTTTCACTTCGGCATAGATCGCGGGCGTCGTGTACTGGCCCGCGAGCAGCGTCGCGTAGAGCACGGTCGGAATCGACGATGCGAACGTCGACAGGTACGCGCCCATGTTCGCCGTCGTATGCACGCGCATGCCGATGAACTTGTTGTCCTTGTCGAGCGCGAGTTCGGCCTTGGTCACATGATCGCGGCCGTGCGCGTCGGAGAGGAAGGCTTCGGAGCGCTCGGCCACCCACTTGATCGGACGCCCGACTTTCTTCGATGCCCACGTCAGCGCGACATCTTCCGGATACAGGAAAATCTTCGAGCCGAAGCCGCCGCCGACATCCGGCGCGATCACGCGCAGCTTCGATTCCGGCAGCGACAGCACGAACGCCGCCATCAGCAAGCGCTCGACGTGCGGGTTCTGATTCGCGACGTAGACCGTGTAGCTGTCGTCGTGCTTCGAATAGCTCGCGTTGACCGCGCGCGGCTCGATCGCGTTCGGCACGAGCCGCTGATTCACGATATCGAGCGTCGTGACGTGCGCGGCTTTCGCGAACGCGGCGTCGGTCGCGGCCTTGTCGCCGTGGCCCCAGTTGTAGCAGACGTTGTTCGGCACGCTGTCGTGCACGAGCGGCTGCCCCGCGTCCGATGCGCTCGCCGTATCGACCGTCGCGGGCAGTTCGTCGTAATCGACCTCGATGAGTTCGAGCGCGTCCTTCGCCTCCTTCACCGATTCGGCGACGACGAGCGCGACCTGATCGCCGACGTGCAACACCTTGTCGTGCGCGATGACGGGATGCGGCGGCTCGTGCATCGGCGAGCCGTCGGTGCTGTGGATGAGCCAGCCGCACGGCAGTCCGCCGACGTTCTCGCCCGCCATGTCCTTGCCGATGAAGATGCCGATCACGCCCGGCGAGTTCAGCGCCGCTTCCATATCGATGCGCGCGATCTTCGCGTGCGCGTGCGGCGAACGCAGGAACACGCCGTAGCTTTGCTGCGGCATGACGACGTCGTCGGTGTACTGGCCCGCGCCCGTCAGGAATCGATAGTCTTCCTTGCGCTTCACGCCAGCGCCGATCAGTTTCTGTTGCTCAGGGGCATTCATCGCGATCTCCTTGGTCAAAGGCGCGATACATCGTGTGGAATGTGGATTGACGCGGAATCAGGCGCCCGCTTTCATGTTTTGCGCGCCCTGCAAGACCGCCTTGACGATGTTGTGATAGCCCGTGCAGCGACACAGATTGCCGTCGAGCTGCTCGCGCACTTCTTCTTCGGAGAGATTCGGCGATTGCGCAGCCAGCGCGCTCGCGCTCATCACCATGCCCGGCGTGCAGAAGCCGCACTGAAGGCCGTGACATTCCCTGAACGCCGCCTGCATCGGATGAAGCTGGCCGTCTTTCGCCATGCCTTCGATGGTCGTGACTTCCATGCCGTCCGCCTGCGCGGCGAGGATGTTGCACGACTTGATCGCGCGGCCATCGAGATGGACGGTGCACGCGCCGCACTGCGCCGTGTCGCAGCCGATATGCGTGCCGGTGAGCCTGAGTTGATCGCGGAGAAACTGGACGAGCAGAACGTGCGGTTCGACGGTGGCGGTCACCGGTTTCCCATTGACCGTCAGGCTGATGCTGAGCGCCATTTTCACTGTCTCCTAAGTGAGGACGATCCAGCTTCACGCCACGCACCTGCCATCTGCCGCCGTGAGCGTTCAGCCGGAATTGGTGTTATGTGTTTGTGACAATGAGTAAAACACAAATCGGCGGGCGTCGCTATCGGCGCGAACGTCCGTCCCAAACTCAAGGTTTTGCCGCTGCAAATGCAAAGCGCCGCCTCGAGGGCGGCGCTTTTGTGTCGAGCAAAGACGCTCAGTGCGTCACGGTCTCTCGCTGCTCGTGCGTTCGACGTCCGAGCACCGAATGGCGTCGCGAGTACAGGAAATAGATCGCGAGGCCGATCACGAGCCACAGCACGAACGCGATCCACGTCATCGCCTGAAGATTGACCATCAGGAACAGACACGACGCCACCGCCAGAATCGGCACGACCGGCACGCCGGGGCAGCGGAACGCGCGCGGCAAGTCAGGATGCGTGCGGCGCAGGATCAGCACGGCGATGGAGACCATCGAGAACGCGGCGAGCGTGCCGATGTTGATGAGCTCGGCGAGCACGTTGAGCGGCACGAGCGCGCCGATCAGACCGAAGAAAATGCCGACGATCCACGTCGTGAGGAACGGCGTCGCGTAGCGCGGATGCACCTTCGAAAGCCGCGCGGGCAAGAGGCCGTCGCGCGACATCGCGTAGATGATGCGCGTCTGGCCGTAGCTCATCACGAGAATCACGGTGAGCATGCCGAGCACCGCGCCGAGATCGATGAAGCCCGCGACCCAGTTCTGACCCGCGACTTGCAGCGCGAACGACACCGGATGCGGATTGTTCGCGAACTGCGGCGCGGGCACGATGCCGGTCACGACGGCCGCGACCGCCACGTACAGCACGGCGCACACCGCGAGCGACGAGATGATGCCGATCGGCAGATCGCGCTTCGGATTCTTCACTTCCTCGGCCGCCGACGACACCGAATCGAAGCCGATGAACGCGAAGAACATGACGGCCGCCGCGCCGAACACGCCGGACCAGCCGTTCGGCATGAACGGCTGCCAGTTTGCCGGCTTCACATGGAACACGCCGACAGCGATCACGAGCAGCACGATGGTCACTTTGATCGCGACCATGATGTTGTTCAGGCGCGTCGATTCCTTCACGCCGACCGAAAGCAGCCAGGTGATCGCCATCATCACGAGGAACGCGGGCAGGTTGAAGAACGTGACCTCGCCGGGCAACGCGCCGGGCGCGGCGGTGAGGGCGGTCGGCAGCGAGATGCCGAAGCCGGCGAGCAGCGACTGCAAGTAGCCCGACCAGCCGACCGAAACGGCGGACGTCGCGAGCCCGTATTCGAGCATCAGATCCCAGCCGATGATCCACGCGGCGAGTTCGCCGAGCGTCGCATACGAATACGTGTAGATGGAACCGGCGACCGGAATCGTCGACGAAAATTCCGCGTAGGCGAGGGCGGCGAAGCAGCACGCGATCGCCGCGATGATGAACGAAATCATGAGCGCCGGGCCGGCCTGGACGGCGCCGGTGCCGGTCAGCACGAAAATGCCCGTGCCGATGATCGCGCCGATTCCGAGGAACGTCAGATCCAGGGCGCCGAGCGTCTTTTTGAGCGATGTGCTGTGCGCGCCGGCCAGCATGTGCTCGATGTTTTTCTTGCGGAACAACGACATTGCGATGAGTCTCCTTCTGGCGCGCGCGAGCGGCCGTTACCTCGGGAAAACCCGATATTTTATCGGAGACTCAGAGATTGCCTATCCATTGAGCATGCAACGCAGAATTGCGGCAATTTGTTACGATCCACCCGTTTTATCCAGCACGAGATAAAACCTACCCGGCGATGGCGGGATTCATGTCGACGAGACGGTTGCTCATCACATAGAACGTAAGTTCTGCGTTGTTGGCGAGCTTCATTTTCTCCAGCAACCGCGCGCGATAAACACTTACGGTTTTAACCGAAAGCGATAAGGCGTTCGCGATATCAGTGAGCCGTTTTCCCGAAGCAAGCATGCACAGCGTCTGATATTCGCGGTCCGATAGCTTCTCGTGCGGCAACCGGTCCGTATCGAGCGAAACGTAGGTTGCGAGCGCTTCGGCCATTTCAGGGCTTACGTATTTTCGGCCTGCGGCGACTTGCTGAATCGCGCCGATCATCAGCGCGGGGTCCGCCGTCTTCGACAGATAGCCCGCCGCGCCCGCCTTCAACGCGCGCACCGCATATTGATCTTCGCGATACATCGAAAACATCAGCACCGGCAGACGCGGGCTTTCGCGCTTGAGACGCTTCAACACGTCGATGCCGTTGATGTCCGGCAGCGAGATGTCGAGCATCGCGACATCGAGCGGGCGACGCGCGGCGAGCGCGAGCGCCTGCATGCCGGTCTCGGCCTCCAGCACTTCGGATGCGACGCCGCGTTCCAGCAGCAATTGCGCGACGCCGCGGCGCACGATGCCGTGATCGTCGGCGAGCAGGATTCTGAGCATCGCGGCGGCCTCAGGCGTTGACCACGCTGAGCGTGAAGAGGCCCGGACCCGCCGCAGCCCACGGAAAACGCGCGCGCACGCAAGTGCCGGCGGGCTTCGCCGCCGCGACGCGCAGATTGCCGCCGAGCGCCTCGCAGCGCGCGCGCATTCCCGAAAGGCCGAAGCGTCCGCTCTTGCGACGCGCCGCCGCGCTGATGCCGACGCCATCGTCTTCGACGAGCAGGATCACGCCTTGTCCGTCGAGCGCGACGGACACGCGCGCATGCCCGGCGTGCGCGTGACGCGCGACGTTGCCGAGCGCTTCCTGCATCACGCGAAAGAGCGCGAGCGACATGTCGTGCGACATGCGATCGAGACGCGCATCGTCGGGGCAGGAGAAATCGACGGCGATCGCCGTGCGCGCGCCGAAATCCGCGATCCAGCCGGCCAGCGTGGCGGCGAAGTTGGCATCGAAAGTCGGCGTCTGCAATCCCTCGACGATGCGATGACTCGTCTCGCAGACATCCGCGAGCGCCGCGCGCGCCTGATGCAGCGCGTCGTCGAGCGCGGCGGGCGCATCGGCGGGCAGCCAGTGCTCGGCGCGAGCGAGCGCGATATTCGCGACGGTGAGCGCGGCGCCGCTCGCGTCGTGCAGGTCTTGCGCGAGCGCCTGACGCGCGCGCTCTTCGGTGGCGGCGAGCAGCGCGGCGAGTTCCTGGACGCGGGCGGTGAGACGCTGAATCTGACGGTCGCCCTTGAGCTTGGCGTCGATCAGCGCGGAATAGGGTGAGGCAAACGACGCGCCGGAGCATTCCGGCGACGGTGATGGAACCGCGCGCAGCGGAGCGCGGCGAATCGGGTTCTCATCGAGCGTGATCGTGGCCGACGGGTTCATTCACTATCCTCGCTTCGAGCGCAACTGGAGCTACGTCCTCGGGTAACTCACGAGCGGCGTAACCGAATTTACACTCAGTAACATCGTTGACGGACTACGGGATGGCCTGCGCCGTCAAAAAGTAAACGCATCATATCTCAAAAAAATGATAAATCCATGTCGCGCAAGGCTTCGGCGGTCGAACTTCATGTCGTTTGCCAAGTCCGCTGCGCATAATGCGTAGGAAAAAGACCTACCGACCGCGGTCAATTTGTAACAGCGACGCGCGTATGGTGATTTCGTCGAGGCGAAAAAAAACCGGAGCGCGAGGCTCCGGTTTGTGCAATCGCGACGTCGAGACAGCTTATCCGACGAACGCCTTTTCCACGACGTAGTGGCCAGGATGGTTGTTGCTGCCTTCCTGGAAGCCCATCGCGTCGAGCAGTTCGCGCGTGTCGCGCAGCATGTGCGGGCTGCCGCAGAGCATCACGCGGTCGTTTTCGACCGAGAACGGCTCGACCGAGAGATCGGCGAACAGCTTCTTGGTCTCGATCAGATCGGTGATGCGACCACGGTTCGCGAACTCCTCGCGCGTGACCGTCGGGTAATAGACGAGCTTTTCGGACACGATTTCGCCGATATGCTCATGCGCCGGCAAGTGCTCGGTGATGAAATCCTTGTACGCGAGTTCGTCGACGAAACGGCACGTGTGCGTCAGCACGATCTTCTCGTAGCGGTCGTAGACGTCCGGGTCCTTGATGATCGACATGAACGGCGCGAGGCCCGTGCCGGTCGACAGCAGCCACAGCGTCTTGCCGGGCAGCAGATTGTCGGCGACGAGCGTGCCCGTCGGCTTCTTGCCGATCAGCACGGAATCGCCCACTTTCAGATGTTGCAGGCGCGAGGTCAGGGGGCCGTCCGGAACCTTGATGCTCAGAAATTCGAGATGCTCTTCGTAGTTCGCGCTCGCGAGGCTGTACGCGCGCAGAAGCGGCTTGCCGTCGACTTCGAGACCCACCATCGTGAACTGGCCGTTCTCGAAGCGGAACGAGCTATCGCGGGTGCAGGTGAAACTGAAAAGCGTGTCGGTCCAGTGATGGACGCTCAGAACGGTTTGAGAATTAAGGTTGCTCATGGCTTCTTGAACTGTGCTCTAACTGTGCGAAAGCGGTGACGCTCTGACGCTCGCGCCTGGCTGGCGGCGGATGCCACGCCGGGCCGATGTCGAAAACAAAGCGCGCTACGAGGGCGCGACGAGGGGCGCTGCGCTGTCCGAACGGGACGATCGAATGGTGAAGGTCGCCGATTGATCCGAAACCCGCGATGCGAGGACAGCGATTCACGCCGCGCCACGCGTGAACTTCGCGCAAAAAAACTGACAGCCCGGCGCAATCGGCTATTTTAACCCGATAGTCGTTTCGCGGTCCGAACGTCGATACGGCGGCGGAGGCGCGCACGCGCGCCTCGTGGGCGAACGTGCGTGCAGAAGAAATGCACTTTCGGCTGACTGCGCGGCCGGTGGCCGGCCTCGGCGGCAACTCTTATCGCTGCGCAAAAGCCGCCGAGTCCGCATGATAGCAACGGATGCCGCGCGTATCTCGAAATACCCTTCTGGCGAAAGGCCGCACGCGTGTCAGATGCGCTGATCCGTCGACGGTTTTTCCCACAGGTTGATGCCGCCTTCCTTCGCGTGCTGATCGATTTCCGCGAGTTCTTCCTTCGAGAAATCGAGATTCTTCAATGCGCCGACGTTCTCGACGACTTGCTCCGCGCGGCTCGCGCCGATCAGCACCGAGGTCACGCGCCCGCCTCGCAGCGCCCACGCGAGCGCCATCTGCGCGAGGCTCTGGCCGCGCTTCTGCGCGAGATCGTTGAGCTTGCGGACGTGCGCGAGGTTCGCATCGCTCAGATGTTCCTGCTTGAGCGAGCCGCCGCCCGGTTTGTTGACGCGCGCGTCCTGCGGCACGCCATTCAGATACTTGCTGGTCAGCAGACCTTGCGCGAGCGGCGTAAACGCGATGCTTCCCGCGCCGATGTCGTCGAGCGTGTCGAGCAGGTCTTCTTCGATCCAGCGGTTCAGCATGTTGTACGACGGCTGATGGATCAGCAGCGGCACCTTGTGCTCGGCGAGCAGCTTGGCCATCTCGCGTGTTTTGGACGCCGAGTACGACGAGATGCCAACGTAAAGCGCCTTGCCCGAATGCACGGCCGTCGCCAGCGCGCCAGCGGTTTCTTCGAGCGGCGTATCGGCGTCGAAACGGTGCGAATAGAAGATGTCGACGTAATCGAGGCCCATGCGCTTCAGGCTCTGGTCGAGGCTCGCCAGCACGTATTTGCGCGAGCCGCCGCCCTGGCCGTACGGACCGGGCCACATGTCCCAGCCGGCTTTCGAGGAGATCAACAGTTCGTCACGATAAGGGCGGAAGTCGTCCTTGAAGATGCGCCCGAAGTTCGTTTCGGCGCTGCCGTACGGCGGGCCGTAATTGTTCGCGAGATCGAAATGCGTGACGCCGAGATCGAACGCCGTGCGCAGAATTTCACGTTGCGTGGAGATCGGCGTCGTATCGCCGAAGTTGTGCCACAAACCGAGCGACAGCGCAGGAAGTTTCAACCCGCTCCTGCCACAAGTGCGGTATTGCATCTGCGTGTAACGCTCGGAGGCTGCTTCGTAGGCCATGACGGATTTCCTCTGCGGATGGCGAATTGAACGGACTGGAACGGACAACGTGCCTTTCACGCGACACGCGCGGACACGCACGCTGTCGAGGGCGTCAATGGTAAGCCAATCGGGGCTGGGCGCGCACGGCACGCGATGCCGTCCCGCTATTCGGTATAGGCCGGATGGCCAGCAAGGGGAACGATCCAACGCGATCGCGGACAAAAGCAGATTCGTTTTGAAGGACCGCTACCCATGGATTCGATCGACAGACTTCGCCCCGCTTACGATTCGTTTAGTGCAATTGCCGTGACTTACGGCATCGATATTCTGCTGGCGCTGCTGATTCTCGCGGTCGGCTGGTGGATTTCGAACGCCGTCGCGAACACCCTGCGCCGCACGCTCGCTCGCACCAATGTCGATGCCACGCTCACCCCGGTGCTCGCCAGCCTCGCGTTGTGGGCGATCCGCGTCGTCGCGATCGTCGCCGCGCTCGGCAAGCTCGGCATTGCCGCCGCCAGCATCCTGACCGTGCTCGGCGCCGCCGGCCTCGCCATCGGCCTCGCGCTGCAGGGCACGCTGCAAAACATCGCGGCCGGCCTGATGCTCCTGCTGCTGCGCCCGTTTCGCGTCGGCGATTACATCGAAGGCGTCGGGACGACGGCGGGCACGGTCAACGAGATCGGACTTTTCACGACGCGCCTCACGAAAGCCGACGGCATCATCATGTTCGTGCCGAACAGCCTCATTTGGGCGAACGCCATCACGAACTACAGCGCGAACGATCGGCGTCGCGTCGTCATCAACTTTCAGGCACAGCATGGGCTGAAGGTCGAGCGTGTGCTCGAGGAACTGCGCAAGCTGATGAGCGACGATCCGCGCATCGTGCAGGACGGGCCGTCGGCGCCGTGGGTCGCCGTGACCGATTACACGGACACCGGCGTCAAATACAACCTCGGCGCGTGGACGAGCAGAAGCGATCATCAGTACGTGATGGCCGACCTCCTGCGCAAGATTCAGCCGTACACGCGCGAGCAGGCGCAGGCGGCGTGAGTGGACGCGCGAGCGCCGACCCGCTAACCTGACGCGCTTTTCCAGCCAAGAGACCACGCCATGACCCGAGCGATTTCCGTTGCGCTGCTAGTCGGCGGCGTCGTGCTGCTGTATTTCGGCGGCCAGTCGTTTCATTCGCTCTCCAGCGACGTCGCGCGCTTCTTCACCGGCTCGCCCACGAACAAGACCATCTGGCTGATCGCGGGCGGCATCGTCGCGTCGCTCGCCGGGCTGATCGGCCTCACGATTCCGTCGAAACGCTGAAACGCTCAAACGCTCAGACGTCAGACGAGCGGCACTTCCGGCTTCGACGCCGAGCGCGTGCCGGGCAGCGCCGCGTTGCTCGCGCCGCGATACGTAAACACGAGCGAGAACTTCACCTGATCGGTGAGGTTCTTGCCCGCCGAATGCAGCGTGTTGCAGTGGAAGAACACGACGTCGCCCGGTTCCAGCGCGGGCGACACCGCCGTGCGGATCAGCGCGGCATTCTCGGGCAAGTCGGAGCGAAAGAATTTCGCGTCGTCGAAGCGATCCGATGTGAACGGCAGCTTGTGCGACATCGGCACGAACCACAGCGCGCCGTTTTCCACCGTTTCGTTGCCGAGCGCGACCCACGCGGAAACGAGATCGTCGCGCTCGAACGCCCAGTAGCGCACGTCGCGATGCCAGCCGGTCAGGCTGCCGTACGCCGGGTGCTTCGTCATCATGCAGTTGTGATGCGCGCGCGACAAATACGGCGTCTCGCCGAAATACAACTCCATCCATCCGCGCACTTCCGGCGATGTCGCGAACTCCGCGTAAAGCGGATGCCGCGCGTAGGCGTCGAGCAGGCGGCGCACGGTGTGTCCGCCGGGCGCGTCCTTCGAATCCGGCGCGCCGGGATATTTCAGATCGGCCTCGAACTCGACCGGCGCGGCGGCCTCGGCGAGTTGCCGGCGCGCGACTTCGAGCATCGCGTCGCGGCGTTCCTGCGAAACCAGCCCTTTCACGATCACGTAGCCGTTTCGACGCAGCTCGTGCACCTGTTCCTTCTTCGATTTCAGCAGGTTTTGATCAGACATTTCAGTTCTTGGCTCCGGCGGCTTTCGAATTTATTCATGCCGTCGACGCTATATCCGGAATTGGGGCGAATACGGGGATTGTAAATCCGGCAGCGCAGGAAGGCCCATGCGAGAACGCTTCCGCCGATTTTTATAAGCAGCCGCTTCATGAAACGGCAGGGAAAACGCGGACTTACCCGGGTAATACTGGTCCTGTACATTGATCCGCATCAATTCGGTGCAACTTCGCAATTGCTGTTGAATCGAAGCGTTGAACTTCATTTTTGAGACGACTATCGTCGAGTCTGCTTCCACGCAAACCGACCTTTCCCGCCGACATGAACCACCGAATCGCTATCGGACTTACTCGCGTCGCATCGCGAGCCGCGCGTCCTGCGCGCCGCGGCATGATCCGCGCGCTGCGCCATCACTCCACCCGCACGCAATTGCTCGCCGAGCAACTGAAGAACGTGCATCCGGTCGACGGCATCCGGTCGTGGTTCCGCGGGTTCTTCTTCAATCTGCGCGTGCGCGCGGCCTCGCGCCGGGTGTCGTTGCGCGCGCTGTTGCGCCGTCCGGTGCAGTTGCGCGCGCCCGCGCCGAAGCCGAAAGCGGCTGCGCTGACGAGCCGTCGTCCGCGTCGCGTGTCGGCGACGAGCGCCGGCTGGTACGCGTTCGCGGCGCGCTGAATCGC
>Ga0182736_1000947_pt1 | contig 34224 bp, 18 predicted proteins | sample eDN5th30CKraftBY_FD_128882 | JGI IMG/M metagenome (GOLD analysis project Ga0182736, IMG submission 128882) | Enriched backyard soil microbial communities from Emeryville, California, USA - eDNA 5th pass 30_C Kraft BY (version 2) (version 2) | ecosystem: Environmental > Terrestrial > Soil >...
GAAGATCAATCGAATAGGCTCTCGCCATCCCTGCTGGCCTCCTGCCCAGCCAACAGGTTGAAGCAGAAAAATCCCCACGCGGGAATCCCCTATCGATTCACTCAAATAAGATCACGCTCTAGGGAGCGGTGCGCGGCGTGCGATGGATCGACCAGATCGCCAATGTCTCGCCACCCATCGGATTTTCAAGCCGGATATCATCGAACGTAACAGCGATAAGGCAGATTGGTCGCTGCTCGATGCCCGCGGGCTGGATGCAGCGCACCAGTTCCGCACCGGGCAGCCGCTCGATGCGCCCGGTCACGCGGAGCCGGAAGCCCTGCGCGGCCGAGAAGCGATCCGGTGACATCCGTTGAACTGTTTCAAAGGGGCGGGCACTGCGCCGTCCCCCTTCCGCCAAAATTTCCGCCAGCGCCAGCGTCTGATCCGGCAGGGTGACGGGCTGGCCGGTTGTCGCGACAGCCTCTCCGCGGGCATGCGGGCACTGCTCGGCGGACGACCAGGGCCGGCTCATCCAGAAGCCTTCAAACGAGGGTCCGGCCTCATCCGTCGCGGTGATCGACCAATCCTGCGCTTCCCAGCGGTTGGGGGCGACATGGATACGCAGCGTCTGTTTGTCGATCTCATAATGCCAGCGGAGCGGGGCGGTGCTCCCCTTCGAGGCAGGGCCGTCGCAACCGAACGGCAGCACGGCGTCGAAGCGCCGTCCGGCTGCGCTGGTGACTTCCGGCGGGACGGGAGCGCCAGAAGCGAACGCATCGGCCGCCCGGTTACCCAGATCGAGAAGATCCGCGCGGTTGAGCGTGCGAGGCACATCGATCCGGGGTGGCGTGGGCACGACAGGCGGCGCGGGCGACGGAGCAGATTGCGCCGCGGGTGCAGGTGCGGCATGGGGCATGGTCAGCCGCCCCACGAAGAAACCCGACACAGCGACCACAATAGCCGTGGCAAGCCCGCCTGCAATGACGAGACGGCTGGTTCGGACACTCGGCTCCTGCATGAGAGCCTGATAACAAATCTGCTCGCTCGCTCCACCCTCTATTGTTCAAAAATTGTCTAAAAGGCACAGGAGAGATTGACAGCAGGCTCCGGGCCATCGAGTCAGACCCCTGATGACGATTGACCAAGGCCTGACATTATTGGTTCTCGCCGCCGTGATCGCCGCGCTGATCTGGGATCGGCTGCGTGCCGATATCGTGGCGCTCTCGGGTGCCGCGACGCTTTTGATGACAGGCGTGGTACGCCCTGTCGATGTGCAGGGGGCCTTTGCCAGCCCGGCCATCATCGCCCTCGCTTCCCTGTTCGTCATCGCCTATGCTCTTGAATTATCGGGATTGCTTGATCGCGGCATTGCGCTGGGCGTCGGCCTTTGCCGGCGCATGGGCAATAAGGGCATCTGGCTGCTTCTCTCGATGATCGGCGGCGTCTCCTGTTTTCTGAACTCCACGCCGATCGTCGTGCTCGGCGCGCCGGTGATTCGCGACGTCGCTCTCGCGCTCAAGCAATCGCCCAAACATTATCTGATGCCACTCTCCTACATCACGGTGCTGACCGGCTGCTGCACCCTGATCGGCACATCGACCAACTTGCTGGTCGACGACATGGCGAGTGTTTCCGGGCAAGCCCGCTTCGGCATTTTCGAGATTACGCCCGTTGGCTTGCCCATGGCCATCGTGGGGGGATTATATCTTTTCCTCTTCGGCAGCCGTTTGCTCAACGCGCCGGGGCGCGACGATCAGCAAGAGGAAGCGAGCCCTCCTGTTTATATCGCCAGCGCGCAGGTCGGCGACGCCAGCCTGTTCGCGGAAAAGCGGCCGCTACGCCCGGCCAAGGCGGCGACCGCGCTCGCGATCTTCGTGGGCGCGATCGTGCTGGCCGCCCTCAACATCGCGCCCATCGCCGCCACTGCGCTGAGTGGCGCGGTACTGCTCATCCTGCTCAACGTCATCAGCGCCGATGAAGCCTATCGCGGCCTGAAGCCGGAAATCCTGATCCTCATTGCCGGCATGGTCGTCATCGGCATCGCCATGGAAGTGAGCGGCCTTGCGGAAGTGGCCTCGACGCTCCTGATTGCAAGTGTCCATGGCCTCAGCCCATTGATCGCGCTCATCGTGCTCTATCTCATCACGATGGTGCTGACCGAACTGCTGTCCAATGCCACGGTCGCCGTATTGATCACGCCGATCGCGGTCGCGCTGGCCGAGAGCCTCGCGGTCAGCCCCCGCCCCTTTCTCGTCGCAGTGATGATGGCGGCCAGCGCGGCTTTCGCAACCCCGTTTGGCTATCAGACCAATGTCATCGTCTACCAGATGGGCGGCTATCGCTATATGGACTTCGTCCGCGTCGGCCTGCCGCTCAACCTGATCACCGCGATAGTAGCGATCATCGCCATCCAGATGTTCTTCCCGTTCTAAAGGCTGCCCCCGACCGGATAGAGACCGGCCCATCCGGACGGGTGCCCTGCAATCCGATCGGGAGAAATACGGCTCGCAGTCCCTGCATTGCCGCCAGCTACAGCCTGATCCAGCCCATGCGTGAGGCCAGCACCACGGCATGGGTGCGGTCTTTCGCGCCCAGCTTCTGGAACAGGGTTTTCAGCAGACCCTTGATGGTATTCTCCGACAGCGACAGAAACCAGGCGATCTGCTTGTTCTGATTACCCTCGGCCATCAGCGTGAGCAACTGGACCTCGCGCTCGGTCAGCCGCTCGTCAAAGACCTGAACGGCGACTTCCTTGGCGATCTCCGTGCAGACGAAGCGACGGCCATTGGCAACACTCCTGATGCCTTCGAGCAGTTCACGGCGGATGCTGGTCTTCAGCACATAGCCGCTTGCGCCGGCTTCAAAAGCGCGGATGGCCTGTCCGCTGGTGTGGAAGGTCGAGAGGACGAGGATTTTTGTGGCGGGTGCTTCGGGGACGATCTGCCGCGCTACATCGAGCCCGTCCATACCGGGCATCTGCAAATCCAGCACCAGCACGCGGGGCTTGAGCTTGCGCACAAGATCGAGCGCGCCGACGCCATCGCCGAGTTCGCCCACCACCGTGATGTCCGGCTGGTCGTCCAGCAGCCTGCGCAAGCCATCGCGCAGCAATTCGTGATCGTCGATGAGTAATGTCGTTATCGGCCCGCCGGTTGACGAGCCCGCCGGGCACTCCATAGCCAAAATCCCCCCCTGTTTTTTCCCCCTGCTTTTTCGGCAGACTGCGCATTTTTCACGCGATATGCAATGGATGATGGAATCTGGACGACAACCGTCGTCCCTTCGCCGGGCTGCGATTCAAGCCGCAGCTTGCCGCCGATATTAGCGATACGCTCATGCATGCCCACAATCCCGAAATGGCCTCGGGCCGCGGCCGTGGAAATCGCCGCCGTGTCCAGCCCTATGCCATTATCCGCAATCTCCATTTCGAGATGTGCGGGATGATAACGGATCTCGACGGATACGCGGCTCGCCTCGGCATGACGCAATATATTGAACAGACTCTCATTCGCGACATCGATCAGGATATTGAAGACGGCCAGCTCAACGGGCCGAACCGTGCCGCTGGTGCGAACGTCCGTCTGGAAACGCGATGCCGGGAGTTGACGCTCGGCAACGGCGGTAATGATGCTCTTCAGGTCCGAGCGCGGCGTCCGCGCGCGCAGATCGAGAACGCGCTTGCGGCTCTCGGCCAGAATTTCATCTGCCTGATCGAGTGTGGTGAACAGCTCGGTCCGAGCGGGGTGCTGCGCCGGCAGATGGTCGACCAGCAGTTGAAACCGCAGGATCAGCCCCTGCACCGATTGCAGCAGCGTATCATGCAATTCGCGGGCGATCCGGTCGCGCTCGGCCGATCGCGCCGACATGGCCGTGCGGACGCGGCGCGTGAGGATGTAGGTACGCCACCGATAGGCCAGTATGATGGCGATGAGCAGCAGCAGCGCCACGCCCAGCTTGACCTCCGTCGACTGGAGGAAGGTCGGCGCGATGACGAAATTCAGGACGGCCGGCCGGTCGCTCCAGACCCCGTCTTCATTCGCGCCAGCGACCTCGAAACGATAGTTGCCGGGGCCCAGATTATCGAACGTCACCTCGTGGCGATTGCCGGCATCGGTCCATTCGCTGCTGGCCCCGATCAGCCGATATTTGAACCGCACCCGCTCGGGCATCGAATAGCTGAGCGCACTATAGGCGATCCGCACCGAGCGCGTGCCGCCACGCAGCTTCTGCCCGTCCTGAACATCGCTCAAACGGCGCCCGCCCGCCCATAGTGCCCGAATGACCAGCGGTGGCGGGATCATGTTGCGGATGACATTTTGATTGTCGATGACATAGGGCCCGGCGCGGGTGAGCACCCACAGACGACCATCGCGCCCCATCGCGATCTGGCGACCGCGAAAGCCGACATCCTGTTTGCCCACCGGCAGACCTTCGCTCCAGTCGAACACCATGGTTGCGGCCGGCGCATCCATTCTGCCGCCGGCAGACCTGCTGAATTCCGTGAGCGGAATCCGCTTGACGCCGGCCAGACCGAACACCCAGAAATAATCCTCATCGACATCGAAATCGCGCGCTTTGGCAAGCGCCCGCCCGGTCCTGGAGGCCGCCCGTCGCCCGTTGGCGCTCCCGCGCCAAAGCCCGGTCGCATGGCTGACAAGCAGGCCGCTGCGCGTCGTGCGCATGGACGAAATGCTGCCTGTCCAGCCAGTCTCCACCGGAGCGACTTTCTGCTCATCCACCCGCAACAGCTTGTTGGCGCCCACGCTCAGGATCAGGGCGCCGCCGGGGTCCGTGGCAACGTCCCAGATATCGACCTGCCCCAGACCAGGAAAACCGCGGTGCCAGAGCCCATCCCGAAACCAGCCGATCATGCTCTTCGATATCGACCAGAGGCGACCGAAGCCGTCTTCCTCGCATAATATCGGCATGTCCCTGCCTCCGGCGGGTCCAGGCAGAGCGCGGCGACCGGCGCTGTCGAACAGTAGCGTCCGGCTATCGTCCAGATACCAGACGCCACCCGAGCGCGCCGCGCAGAGCACTGCGTTGTCGCCAAGGTCCGACGCGATCAGGCGCGGCTCATCGTTCGGCTGAATTCGATAAAGCCGGCCGAGACTGAAAAGATAGATGCTCCCGTCCAACGCCGCCGCCAGACGTTGCGGCGAACTGGGATGGCTCGCAATCGCAGATACGCGCACGGCATTGGCGGGATGAAAGCGATGGAGCGACTCGCTGCTCGATATCCAGATATTGCCTTCGCGGTCCGGAAATACATCCAGCGTCGCCACCGTTCCCAGCCGGTTATTGCCGAATGTCTCGGGCGGCCTGCCCGCATTGGCGACATTGCCGGCGTCGGGGATCAGGAACATGCCGCCTGAAAGGGAGCTGCCCCAGATATTCCCCTTTCGATCGAACTTGATCTTGGGAAAGCCGATATTGGGCACGGGCGGATAGGCGATCGGCCGGACGGGCGGCAGCCCGCCCGCGTCCCGCAGCATCCGGGTGCCGAAATTATCTGATATCCACAGGCCGCCATTGCGATCCAGCGTGAGCCGGCCCAGACCGATGCGATCCGGCGCCACCTCGAACCGGGCACCGCCGGCTTTCAGATAGGCCAGCGTGCCACCGTCCGGCCCGGCGAGGGAAGCCCAGATCGTCCCGTGCCGGTCGGCCTCCAGATCGGCGACCGCGCCCGAAGGCATGTCCAGCCCGATGTCCATTTGCTGCCAGCGCCTATCCACATAGCGATAAAGTCGCTTGCTGGCGCCGCTCGACGCCGCCCAGATGGTGCCGTCCGCCCGCTCCACCAGATGCGTAATCTGCGGCGGCGGGGCAGTCATATCGGTTTGATGCAGCACGCCGTCACGCAAAATGATGACGCCGGCGTTCTGGCCGGCGGCCAGCCACATCTCCCCGCGCCGGGTAATGATCGCCTCAATGACTGCGGCCTCGGTAAACGCACCCTTGCGGTTGACCGGCACGCGCTCGAACGTCTGGCCATTATAGCGGAACAGGCCATCGGGCGTCCCGAACCACATATAGCCATCCGGCGTCTGGACAATCGAGTTTGCCTGAGCCGGAAGCCCATCCTTGGATTCGAGCATGCTATGGATGAAATGTTCGAAACCCAGCGTGCGCGCTGCCGCCGGGACGGCCATGCCGCACCAGGCAAGAACAAGACCGGCCCATAGCATGCGACAAACCAGCAACATGCTGGTCAGGCGGTCGTTCCGCCTCATCCGTCCCGCCTGTTCGCCACGTCGCGTCTGTCCCCTCGCATCTTTCCCGCCATGCCTCCCCTTGATCGAAGGGAGTGTGCCAGCGCCCCTGCCGACCGGACAAGCGCCCGTATGAACGCCGGTCCGCCGCAACGCCAGCCTGGCCGAAAATCTCGCCCCGGAGTGCAAGTCAATCAGCGTTGATCACAACACCCTTTCGTGTGTTTCGCCGGCACCGGATCAGGTCTGCCGGAGGCGCGGCTTTCTCCCTAGCTATTTCCTTGAGCTGGCCCGTCCGGGTCACCCGCACGCATTGGCGCCTCAGGCCGGCATCGAACCGGCCAGTCCCAATCGCGTGCGCACAGGAGGGGGAGAGAATGTCATGAAGGGAAGCTTTTCGGCGAATTTTCGAGTCGCATTGCTCTGCACGGCGATCGGCGCTTCGACCAGTCTGACCATTGCGCCGGCACAGGCGCAATCCCCGGCACTATCGGGCGATGAGGACAGCACTGCCATCGTCGTCACCGGATCACGCATCGCTCGCAAGGATTATACCGCCACCAGCCCGATCGTGACGGTCGATTCCGAATTGCTGGACGAGAGCAGCGCGGTCAACATCGAGGCCAACCTCAACAAGCTGCCGCAATTCGCGCCCGCGCTCACCCAGTTCGACACGCAGGGCCTGCAAGCCAACGCCAACGTCACGATCGGCGTCGCCACGGTCAGCCTGCGACAGCTTGGCTCCAACCGCAATCTGGTGCTTATCGATGGTCGCCGCCCGACCCCGGTCAACGGATCAGGCGTGGTCGACATCAACACTATTCCATCTGCCGCCGTCGAGCGGGTCGAGGTGATTTCCGGCGGCGCCTCATCGACTTATGGAGCGGATGCTGTCGGCGGCGTCGTCAACTTCATCCTCAAGAAGAATTTCACGGGCATGAATCTGGATGCCCAATATTCCCTGAATGAACGCGGCGATGGCGGCCAGTTCCGGGCCTCCGCGCTCATCGGCGCATCGCTCGATGGCGGCCGCGGCAACGTCATGCTCGGCATGGAATATTATGATCGCAAGTCGGTACGCACGCTGGACCGGCCCTGGTATAGCGATCTGGCGAGAAGCCCGCTGGTCGCCGGGACGGAGTTCTTCCTCAATAATAATTACATTTCATTCCCCGCATCCGGCCGTCCTTCAGCCGCTGCCATCAATTCGCTGTTCCAGAGCAAAGGCGCGCCGGCCAACGTCGCCATTCCCGATACGGTGTCGTTCTACATCAATGGCAACGACTCGCTCTTCCTCAACACCTCCACGAATGTGGGCGGCGTCTACACCCCGCTCTTCTATGGCTATGACGAAGGCAGTTCGCCGGTCATCGACGGCTACCGGACGAAGATGCTGGCGACTGGCAACATTGCCAGCAATATCGACGATCTACTGCTGTCCTCTCCGCAGTCGCGCTATTCCTTCTTCGGCCGCGGGCAATATGACGTGACGGACGGGATCACCGCGTTCGGGCAGGTTTCCTATGCGTCGACACAGACCACGTCGCTCTCGCTCAACACCGTCGCCATCACCTCGCTGGCGACCGCAATCCCGCATGATGACGAGATTTACACGGGTAACCGGGTGCTCGGCACGCCCTCATCTCTGGGCACGCTCGATGGTGGCGTGCAATATACCAATCTGGACTTTCTCGCGCGGGGCGTGGTCACCCCGGTGGGCGTAGGCACCGGCAGGTTCGGTCTGAACTGCCCGGTGATCGGTGGCTGCTCCAACAGTCAGGTCTTCCCGGTCCCGGATGAGCTGGCCTTGCTGCTCGACAGTCGCGAGGGCGCAGCGGCGACCCAGCCCTTCTATGTGAACCTGATCCCCGGCGGCATCGCCCGCCGCACGACGATCAACCATAACCAGACCTTCCAGATGCTGCTCGGTCTGGAGGGCAAGATCCCCGGAACGGACTGGACGTGGGAAGTGTTCGGTTCGCATGGTGAGACGACAGCCCGCACGGAACTCTACGGCTACCTCTCCGTGGACCGGCTGCGCGAGGTGCTCAACGCACCCAATTATGGCTATAATAGCAGCTTCACAGGCAACGGCACCGAGATCGCCAACAACCGCAACGGCGCCAGCGCCAGTTGCACCAGCGGTCTCAGCCCCTTCATCACAGCCTCGGATTATACTGCGGATTGCGGCTTGGCGATCGGCGTGAACGGCCAGCTTCAGAACCGGCTGATCCAGGAGAATGTACAGGCGAATATTCAGGGCGGATTGTTCGACCTGCCCTATGGCCAGCTTCGCTTCGCGGCCGGTGCCGAATATCGCGTCAACAAAATGAACTTCTTCGCGGACAGTTCGATGACGGACGGTTCGGCCTTCTACGAGACGATCAACGGCGGCTTCCCGCAGGCCAGCACATCCGGCACCACGGCGGTGAAGGAAATCTATGGCGAACTGCTCGTTCCGGTGCTCGCCGACCTGCCCTTCGCCAAGGCGCTGACGCTGGAGCTTGGCTATCGCCTGTCCGACTATCGCTCGGTCGGAACGATCGGCACCTATAAGCTGAATGGCGAATATGCCCCGTTCGACTGGCTGCGCTTCCGTGGCGGCTATCAGAAAGCAAGCCGCGCACCCAATCTGGGCGAATTGTTCACCGCCCGCACCCAGACCCAGACGCAGGTGACGGATGGCGACCCCTGCTCACGCGGCAACGTGACCAATCCGGTCTTCTTCGGCAATTATTCAGCCAACCCGATCGGCGCCGATGGCGATCTCAACCCTGATCCGGGTGACACGGCCGGCAACCCCGACGCTGCCAGGGTGGAAGCCCTCTGCCGGACGATCATGGGCTCGGCCGCAGCAAGCCAATTCTATGAACCAGGCCGTATCTATCCGACGAACACCAACGATTTTTTCTTCGCCGTCTCATCGGGTGCACTCGCGTTGCGGGAAGAAGATGCCACCACTTATACGATCGGCGCCGTCATCACGTCGCCCTTCGACAGCCTGTGGCTGCGCAATCTGAGCCTCTCGGTGGACTATTATAATGTGAAATTGTCCGGCGGCATCTCGCAGGAGAATGTCAACGCCGTGTTCCGCAAATGCTTCACGCCGGCCTTCAATCCGGAATATGCGCTCAACGACGCCTGCTCGCGCATCGAGCGGGATGCCCAGACCGGGAACATCGTCAACGTCCTCGTCAACTATGGCAATGCCGGTCGCGTGGAAACCGCCGGTGTCGATGTCCAGCTCGATTGGGGTGTGCGCTTCAGCGATGTCGATATCGGCCTGCCGGGCCGCTTCTCCACCAATGTGCAGTTCACCTATCTGGACAAGTTCGCAACCACGGCGGATGAGGTTGCGGTTCCGCTCATCGACTATGCCGGCACGACCGGCGGCGGCGAAGTCGGCACGCAGGCCGGCTCCTATCGCTGGAAGCTCTTCACCCGGTTCAACTATTCGGTCGGCCCCGCGACGGTGAGCCTGCAATGGCAGCACAAGCCGGCCATCCAGCATGTCACCGCTGTCACGCGGGAGGGCGGCACGCCAATCACGGGGGCGCCGGCCTATGATCTGTTCAGCCTCTCCGGTTCCTATGCGATCACCTCCAATGCCTCGATCCGGTTCGGCATCGACAATCTGTTCGACCGGGCGCCGCCGCTGATGTCCGTCGACACATCGGCCGATCCCGCGGCAGGGCGACTGCCCGGCGGCCGCTATGATGCCGGCAATTATGACGTGCTGGGCCGCCGCTTCTATCTGGGCGCGAGCGTCAAGTTCTGATCTCACATGCTTTCCTTGTATCACAGGTGCATGTAACCACGGGCGTGCGGGGGCGTGGTCCCCGCCCGTTCTTTTCTGAAGTCCGGCCGCGAGGGTGGCGGGTTTCTATGGGTAAATGGGTGTTCCCCGCTTGATCGAAGGCGGGACGAAGGGGAGGAATGATGCGAATTTCCAAAGCGCTGATCTGGGGTGCTGCCACACTCTTGCCAGCTCTCTCAACGGTGCAGGCGCAAACGGAAAAGGCCCCGGCCGCTGCCGACTGGCCCCGTTATGCGCGCGACCTGAGCGGCTCGCGCTATTCTCCGCTGGATCAGATCAACACCGCCAATGTCGACCGTCTCGCGCAGGCCTGGAGCTTCCGTTTGCGGCCGGAAGGCGGCGCGACCCTGCTCGGCGGCACCGTTCCCATCGTCATCGACAATGTGATGTATCTGCCGATCGGTAATGCGGTGGTTGCGCTTCAGGCCGATAGCGGCAAGGAAATCTGGCGCCATCCGGTCAAGGGGCTGGTGCGCCGGGGCGTGACCTACTGGCCCGGTGAGGGACGGATGAAGGCCCGCATCTTCTATTCCACCGGCGAGGCGATCGTGGCGCTCAATGCCGCCACGGGCAAGGTCGACACGGCTTTTGGCGAGGGCGGAACGGCCACCATTGACGGCACGCCCTATTCCTATCCACCATCCATCTACAAGAATGTGCTGGTGATCGGCGCGAACACGGCGGAGATGCCGCGCGGCCCGAGCGGAAACAGCCGCGCCTATGATGCGCGCACCGGCAAGAAATTATGGGAATTCAATACCGTTCCGCAGCCCGGCGAAGTGGGGCATGAAAGCTGGCTTGACGATGGCTGGAAAGGCCGCTCCGGCACCAATATGTGGGTGTGGTACACCACGGCCGATCCGAAGACCGACACGCTCTACATGACGATCGGCGGCCCCTCCCCCAACTATTATGGCGGCGACCGGCCAGGGAATAATCTCTTCGGCAACTCGATCGTGGCCGTCGATGCGCAGAGCGGCAAATATAAGTGGCATTTCCAGACGATCCATCATGATCTGTGGGACTGGGATCTGCCCGCGCCGCCCGTCCTGTTCGACGTGACGATCGACGGGAAAACGATCCCCGCCCTTGCTGAAACCGGCAAACCGGGCCTCATGTATATTCTCAATCGGGAGACGGGCGAGCCGATCCATGGCGTCAACGAGCAGCGGGTCGGCATTGGCGACGTGCCGGGCGAATGGTATGCCAAAACGCAACCGATCCCGGTGAAGCCCGAGCCGCTGTCGCGCATGTACTGGAACCCGTCCGACGTCGTGACGACCGAAGACACGGTGCCCGAACATGTCGCCGCCTGCCATGCGCTGCTGGACAGCTATGGCGGCACTTTCTTCAACAGCGGGCCCTTCACACCCTTCTTCCTCCACACGCCGGGCGATGCGCCGCGCGCGTCCATCAACCTGCCGCATAATGGCGGCTCCAACTGGGGCGGCAGCGCGGTCGATCCGACCAAGGGCATCGTCTTCGTCAATACCAGCGAGAGCGGCAGCATCGGCTGGATCGAGAAGCGCGACCCCAAGGGCGATTATGGCCGCGGCACCGACGCCTCGGATCAACTTTACGACCGCGGCAGCCTCGTCGGGCCGGGTGCATACTCCTCTTTTTCCGCTACTTTCGAGACGGCGGACGGCCAGCGGATGAACCTGCCATGCATCCGGCCGCCATGGGGGCGGCTGATCGCCGTCGATGGCAATAGCGGCGATGTGTTGTGGGCCAGCAAGCTCGGTATCACCGAGGGTCTACCCGAAGCCAAGCAGGACACCGGCAGCAACAACACGTTCGGCGGGCCGACTGTGACAGCCGGCGGACTCGTCTTCATCGGCGCGACATCGGACCGGCGCTTGCGCGCATTCGAGGCCGCGACCGGCAATATCCTCTGGGAGCATGAGCTGCAATATGCGCCGATGACCATACCGATCACCTATGGCGGCAAGGACGGGCGACAATATGTCGCTGTCATCGCCGCCGGCTCGGGACTGGGCGGTCCATCCATGCGCGGTCCTGACGGCAAGCCGCTCAACAATGAATCGCTAGTGGTGTTCGCCCTGCCCAAGTAATGGGAACCAAGGCGTATGACAGCGCGGCTGGTCGGGCAGATGCATGCCGGGCCGGCCGCGTGCGCCATCCGATGGCGAAACGCCCCGGAGCCCGCAGCGCGGCGACTGACGACAGGATCATCAACGCCAGCAAATACTTGATTTTCGTCCATGACCGCCCGATGGTCCCGCAAGGGAAACAACGCCGCCCGGCCGGGCCGGCCGAAACGGGACGATCGAATGACTTATGGCCAGATCGCCGCGCAGCTTGCGTGGCTGTATAGACTGTTCCTGTCCTTCGTTTCGCGCCGTCTTGCCCTGTCCGTCTTCGCGGCCTTCACGCTGGCGATCTCCGCCGGCCTGCCTGGCGCCGCTGCCGCGCAAACCACGCCGGCGCAGACGATCTGGCGCCTGCTCGACTATATCGCCGTCGATTATACCGAAGCGGTCGAGGATGGCGAAATCGTCAACCAGACCGAATATGACGAGATGAGAGAATTTTCGGCGACGGCGAGTAAGCTGATCGGCGAACTGCCCGCATCCTCGACAAAGGCCGCGCTGGCAGAGCGGGCAACGGATCTGGAGCGGCTGATTGCCGCGAAATCCCCGGCACCGGCGATCGCAACCGCCGCGCGTGCCCTCGCGGCCGATCTCATCAAGGTCTATCCGGTGCCGCTGGCACCAACGCTCGCGCCCGATCTGGCGCGCGGAAAGGCACTTTATGCCGAGCATTGCGCCAGTTGCCACGGCGCAACCGGCGGCGGCGACGGGCCGGAAGCTGCGGGCCTCGATCCGCCAGCCATCGCCTTCACCGATGAGGCGCGCGCACGCGAGCGAAGCATCTTCGCGCTGTTTCAGGTAATCGAGCAGGGTCTGGACGGCACCAGCATGGCGAGCTTCGCGCAATTGCCGCCGCCGGACCGCTGGGCGCTGGCCTTTTATGCCGGCTCGCTCGCCTTTCCCGAGGCGCAGGTCGCGGCGGGCAAGGCGCTATGGGAGGGCGACACAGCACTTCGGCAGCGCGTCGATCTGGAGACGCTGGTCGGCATGACGCCTGCCGCACTCGCCGCCGAGATTGGCGAGGAAAAGGCCGAGCAGCTAACCGCATTTCTGCGCCGCCACCCCGATGCGGCGATCCCGGCACAAACCGGCTCGCTGACACTGGCACGCTCCAGACTTGATGAGGCCCTGGCGGCTTATGAGCGCGGCGACCGCAAGGCGGCGACCAGTCTGGCGCTCTCGGCCTATCTCGATGGTTTCGAGCCGGTGGAGGCGTTGCTGTCCACGCGTGACAATGCGCTGATGATCCGGATCGAAGGCGCAATGGCCAATCTGCGCGCGGCGATCGCGAAAAATGAGCCAGTGGAAACCGTCAAGGGGCGGGTTTCCGCACTGGACGACCTGTTCGCCGAAGCCGAGGCCGCACTGGCCCCGAGTCAGGCATCGGCAACATCCAGCTTCCTCGCCGCTTTCACCATCCTCGTGCGTGAAGGGCTGGAGGCCATCCTCATCGTCATCGCCATGATCGCGTTTCTCAACAAGGCGGACCGGCGCGAATTGCTGCCCTATGTGCATGGCGGCTGGGTCGCTGCACTGGCAGCCGGCGCAGCGACATGGGCAGCAGCGACATGGGTCATCACGATCAGCGGCGCAAGCCGGGAGCTCACCGAAGGCTTTGGTGGCGTATTCGCGGCGCTCGTTCTGCTGTGGGTCGGGATCTGGATGCATGGCAAGAGCAATGCGCAGGCCTGGCAGCGCTATATCCGTGACAGCATGGGTCGGGCGCTCACCCGCCGCTCGGCATGGTTTTTGTTCGCTCTGGCATTCATTGTCGTTTATCGGGAGGTGTTCGAGACGATCCTTTTCTACGCTGCGATCTGGGGCCGCGGCAACGGCGGCGCGGTGATCGCCGGCGCGCTCGCGGCTATTGCGGTGCTCGCGGTGATCGCCTTCGTCATGATGCGTTACAGCCGCACGCTGCCGATCGGGAAATTTTTCGCCTATAGTTCCGCACTGATCGCCGTGCTGGCGGTGGTGCTGATCGGCAAGGGCAGCGCGGCATTGCAGGAGGCGGGCTACCTGCCGATCACGCCATGGCCCGGGTTCCCGCGCAGCGATCTGCTGGGCCTCTATCCGACGCACGAGACGATCCTTGCCCAATTGGCCATGATCGCCCTGCTGGCGCTGGGCTTCATCTGGAACCGTCGCACGACCGCGCGTGTGTAATCCACAGCCTCAGAAGCGACGAAACGCACATATGGGGGATCGGCGCAGGAAGGCGGAAAGTATTGTTTCATAAGCGGGATGGTCGATCCCGTCGCCGTGCCGGATAATCGGCGCGCCCTCAGTGGAGGAAGCCATGTTCGTCGCGGTTTACTGGTGGCGCGTCCACCCCGGCAAGGAGGAGCAGTTCCGCACGGCGTGGCGGCGCGGCACCGAGCTGATCCGTCAGCGCTACGGCAGCTATGGTTCACGCCTGCATCGCGATGGCGACGGACGATTCGTAGGCTATGCCGAATGGCCCGATGAAGCGACGTGGCGGTCGGCGTTCGACCAGAAAATGACCTATGACGACCCGGAGGTCCGCGCCGCCTTCGTCGATGCGGTGGCCGAGGTGCCGGCCGACGCCGACCCGATCTTCACCATGACGGTGACTGATGATCTGCTCATGTTGCGGCGTGACGTCCGGACCGATGCCGCACCTCGCCTCGACGGCAAGGTCGCGCTGGTGACCGGGTCTGGTCGGGGGCTCGGGCAGGAAATTGCCCACGGCCTCGCGCGGGCGGGCGCGCGGGTGCTGCTCCATGGTCGCGACCGGGCACAGCTCGAAGCCGCGATCGCCAATCTGCGCGACGAAGGGCTATCGGCAGAAGTCTTCGTCGCCGATCTCATGGACGAAAATGCGCTGCGTGACGGATTTGCCGAGTTGATCGCCCGCCATGGCCGCATCGACATTCTCGTCAACAATGCCGGCGGCCGCGACCGCCAGCCGATCGCAGCGCTTGACCGCGCGGCTATGCGCGCCCTTCTCGAAATCAACCTTGTCGCACCGCTCGACCTCGTCCGATTGGCGGCGCCGCACATGGCAGCCGGTGGGCGCATCATCAACATCACGTCGATCGCCGGACCAATCGCGCGTGCCGACGATGCGGGTTATACGGCGGCCAAAGGTGGTCTGGCAGCGCTGACTCGGGCACTGGCGGCCGAACTGGGGCCACAGGGCATCACCGTCAACGCCGTGGCTCCCGGCTATTTTGCAACAAAGGCCAATCAGGCGATGGTCGATGATCCGCGGATCGCGGCCTATCTCGCTCAGCGTACATCGCTCGGCCGCTGGGGCGCGCCGACGGAGATTGTCGGCGCGGTCACGTTTCTTGCCTCGCCGGCAGCGTCCTATGTCACCGGGCAGGTCATCGCTGTCGATGGCGGCTATCTCGCACATTTCTGATGGTCACTGAACCGGCGCTCCCCGCTCCGCCACCGCTTTACGCGGGCCATTGTCAGGCTCGTCCGGCGCGGGGAGTTTTACGCGTGGCGAGCATGGGGCCGTAAACGACGGTGAAAATGAGGAAAGCGCCGCTCCACAGGACTGTAGATGCTATAAGCAATTCAGCGACGAAGACCGGAGCGAACGGCGCGGCGATCCGCAGCAAGGCCGCACCGTTGATGAGCAGCAGCGCAATTAGCGTCATCACGCCGCCCCGTCGCACGCGGCCGGTGTGGCTGAGCGTCGTGCGCATCATCATCGCCAATGTCATCACGCCGATCCCGCCCGCAGCCAGCGCATGGATAGCGGCCGTTGCCGGAATCGCTGTGCCGAACCAGAGAGACGCGCCCAACAGGAAGAACCCGAACGCCAGCCATAAATAGCCGAGATGGAGGCTCCAGACGAGCGGTTCGCGCCATGTTTCCCAGCCGCGCCACCGGATCATGCGCACCAGATTGGCTCCGCCGGCAAGCATGAGGCACAAACCTGTGCCGCGCGCATAAGGGAACCATTGCCACAGCGCCAGCGCGCCGGCCGTGACCAGCGCGACAGTCAGATCGAAGCGACCATAAGGGATCGGCTCACGCCCGCTCCGGCGCTGCACCAGCCAGTTGCGCGTGAAGCTTGGCACGAGGCGGCCCCCCATCACCACGATCAACAGCGCGATCACCCCCAGCGCCATGCGCTCCGATGCCGGACCGAGATCCGGCCAGATGCCGCGCAGATGGAAAGCGATGTTCGCCATGGCAAGCAAGGCGACAACCACGCACGGCACCAGATTGCGGCGATTGCGCGCGGCGATCTGCTCGCGCCACAAGGCGGCGGCGAAGAGCGGAAGAAAGGCCGCGTCGATCGCCATCGCCGCGATCTTGTCCGGCCCGGCCAGCAGCATCGCGGCACGCCCGGCCAGCCAGAGCCCCGCCAACAGCATGACCGGCAGACCAGCCACCGGATAATGGCCCGTCCAGTTGGCGCCGGCGATAATCATATAGCCGATGATGACCGCCGCCGTGTAGCCATAGAGCATCTCATGAACATGCCAGTCGCGCGCCAGGGCTCCGGCCAATCCGCCGCCACCCAGCAGCGCGCCGATCCAAAGCGGGATGGCAAGCGCTGCAAAACCGCCTGCGAGCAGGAAGAAAGGCCGGAAACCGAAACTGAACAGCGCCGGCCCACGATAGGCGCGGATGATCTGGGCAGTCGTCCGCTCGGTTCGAAGGGCGCGACTGCGTGTCATATCGGCCATCGGCCCAATTTGCAGCTCCCCGCTTCACGTGCCAATAACGCAGGCACAAAGCCTATATTGCCGTCATGCGCCGGGACGGTAGCGCGTGCTCCGCTCCCGTGGAAGACCCCTGCCCCCGGCAGCGCGCTGCGGTCATGCTCTTGTGACAAGGCCCGGTGTCGGATCAGCCGCTGCAAAAGCCTGCGCTCGATCCAGCGCGGGTGGTGCAATAATCAATATTCGTTGCATGGTGCCATGCCCCTGCCGTGCCCCCCGCCAAATCGCTAAGTCGATGCGCCGCGCATTATCGGTCGCTCCCGGATCATCTCACAGAGTCAATTCAACCGTCGCGACCGCCGCGTTTTTTGGGGTCCGCTGCTTCCTTCATCAGCTTGTTCGCAGCCGCGCGATGGCGCTCACTGCTGACAATACTACAGGTTTTCCGTGCCATCACGCGAACATCCTCCAGATATTCCTGTACGAATTGTTCCGCGAGCCCCTCCACGATGGCGGAAAAGTGAATATGCTTCGAGGATTTCATCGAAAAAGCTTTTTCGAGATAATAATCGAAGACATTGCGCAACGATAGCCATGCCCCCTCCTGATCCAGCCATTGCTTCGGCGTACCGGAAGAGGTGAAACTGAGCAGATGCTTGCCGGTCAGCAATGGATGGGTGGATCGTTCACGCACATCGCGATGGGAAAAGCCGGAGCCGAGCACACGCTCCACATAGCCTTTCATCATAGCGGGCGGCGTTCCGAACCAGATCGGATAGACGAGCACGTAAACGGACGCACCCGCGATGATCGCCATCTCGTCGCTGACATCCGCAGACCGCATATAGGCCGGCGATTGTGGCTGCTCCTGCGCCTTCAGAACCGGGTCGAAGCCCATGCGATACAGATCGCGCAACACGACCTCATGACCATGCGCTGCGACAGCCGTGCAATATTCTCTGGCCACGCTCATATTGAAGCTGGTCTCTTCGGGATGGCAAAGCACAACGACATGTTTCGGCATATCTGTCACGGCATGATCCTCCGTCAGCTCCTCCGCGCGGCGTTGCTCCCATCGCTCGATCTTGTCAGGCCGGTGAGCCCGGAGGATGCCCCCCGCTCGATCCAGACATGCCGGTCTGCCGCGACATATTCAGGCGGCGCGCGCCGAGTATAGCAGCAAAGGCGCATGATGACAGATTATGTGCGCTGACTGATACGGTGACCGGCCTCGCGGCCACGACGGGTGGGAGCAGTGGCGCATCCGGCTTTGTCCGCTCGGGTGCGCGGCGGAACATGACCTCCGCCCTAATGAAAATCCCGCGATTTCGGTAATATCCGCACGTCGCGCGGATGTCTGGCCTGGGCGACATAATCGCGCGCGGACTCAGACGACACGTCAATGTCGACCTGCGATCGGGCGCTGTGCGGCTGGTGATCCTCCGACAGACATTGCAGCAGGGCCGTCCGGTCGATGATACGAGTCGCCATCAGATGGACAACGCCTTCGGGGCTTTTCTGAATTTCGCCTTCCACTTCCATCAGCCGCGCCGCCATGACCTCACGTCGTTGAACTTTGAACAAGCGCGCCCAGAGCAATATGTTGGCGATACCGGTTTCATCCTCCAGCGTGATGAAGATGGCATTGCCTTCGCCCGGTCGCTGGCGAACGAGCACCACCCCCGCCACCCGCACGCGGCGACCATTGGGGCCTTGCGACACCGCCCGGCAACTCAGCACACCCTCGCGGCGCAATCGTTCGCGCAGAAATTGCATCGGGTGCCCCTTCAGTGAGAGGCGCGTCATCTGATAATCGGTCGCGACATGTTCGGAAGCGGGCATGAGGGGCAGGGCCGCATCCGGTTCGACACCCAGTTCGCGCGCTTTGGCATGGGCGAACAGGGGCAGTTCGCCATCAGGCGTCCGCCGAACGTCCCATAAGGCCGCTCGCCGATCGAGCCCGATCGAGCGGAAAGCATCGGCATCGGCCAGAATATGCAATGCCCGACGTGGCAATCCTGCGCGTCGGGCCAGCGCTTCCACGCTGGTGAAACGCCCTTCGGCGCGCGCATCGACAAGGGCTTGCGCCCAATCCTGCCTGACCCCCTCGACCTGCCGAAAACCAAGGCGGAGCGCGAACCCGCCTTCGAATGGCTCAAGACGATTATCCCACGAGCTGGCGTTGATATCGACCGCTCTCACCGCGACACCATGGTTGCGGGCATCTCCGACGATCTGCGCTGGCGCGTAGAAACCCATCGGCTGGGAATTCAGCAAGGCGCAGGCAAAGACGGCGGGATAGCGGCATTTGAGATAGGATGAGACATAGACCAGCAGGGCGAAGGACTGGGCATGGCTTTCCGGAAAGCCATAGCTGCCAAACCCTTTTATCTGCGCGAAGCAGCGCTCGGCAAAATCGCGCGGATAGCCTCGTGTGACCATGCCCTCGACCATCTCGCTCTCGAATTCCGGCATGGTGCCAACATTGCGGAACGTCGCCATTGCGCGGCGCAGTTGATTGGCCCGCGCATCAGTAAAGCCCGCCGCGACAATCGCCAGCTTCATCACCTGCTCCTGGAACAGCGGCACGCCCAGCGTCTTGCCCAGCAGATCATCCAATTCGCCGGGCGGGCCGGGATAGGTGATCGGCGGCGGATTGGCCTGGCGCTGCTCCGTGCGCCGCTTCAGATAAGGATGCACCATGCCGCCCTGAATGGGGCCGGGCCGCACGATCGCAACCTGCACGGCCAGATCGTAAAGATTCACCGGACGCAGGCGCGGCAGCATGTTGATCTGCGCCCGGCTCTCCACCTGAAAGACGCCGATACTGTCGCCCTTGCACAGCATTGCATAGACATCCTCCTGCTCCGGCGGGACGCTATGCAGCGCATAGGATGTGCCGATATGCGTCTCGATCAGGTCGAACGCCTTGCGGATGCAGGTCAGCATGCCGAGCGCGAGAACATCGACCTTCATCAGCCCCAGCGCGTCGATATCGTCCTTATCCCACTCGATGAAGGTGCGATCGTCCATCGCGGCATTGTGGATCGGCACGATCTCGTCGAGCCGCCCTTCGGTCAGCACGAAACCACCGACATGCTGGGACAGGTGGCGCGGACATTCGAGCAATTGCCCGACCAGCATGCCAAGCCGCGCAAGGACGGGACTGGCAAGATCCAGTCCGGCCTGCTGGAAGCGCTCTTCTCCCATCCGCTCGGCATAGCTGCCCCACACGGTCGATCCGAGCCGCGCTGTAATGTCTTCGCTCAGGCCCAGCACCTTGCCGACATCACGCACGGCACTGCGCGGACGATAATGGATGACGGTGGCGGCAATGCCGGCGCGCGCGCGGCCATAGCGGCGATAAATATATTGCATCACCTCCTCACGCCGCTCATGCTCGAAATCGACGTCGATATCCGGCGGCTCGTTGCGATCCTCGGAGATGAAGCGCGAAAAGAGCAGCTTGTGCTTCACCGGATCGATCGCGGTAATGCCGAGCGCATAGCAGATGATCGAATTGGCGGCCGATCCACGCCCCTGGCATAAAATGCCCGCATCGCGCGCGAAGCGCACCACATCATGCACCGTCAGGAAATAATAGGCATATTTAGCCTTGGCGACGAGCTTGAGTTCGTGCCGGATGAGGGCGCGATGCGCGAGCGAGAAAGCCGCGCCATAGCGCTCGCGGGCGCCCCGCATCACCAGATGCAGCAGCCAGCGATGCGGACTCCAGCCGGGCGGCACCGGCTCGTGGGGATACTCATATTGCAACAGGATGAGATCGAAAGCGATCCGGCCCAGCAACCGCATGCCCTCGGCCAGAGCCTGCGGATGGTCCGCGAACAGCCGCGCCATTTCATCGCCCGGCTTCAGATAACGCTCGCCATTGGCGGCAAGGCGCGTGCCGGCTTCGACAAGGCTGATCCCTTCCCGCACGCAGGTGACGACATCATGAAGCGGGCGCTGATCGGGTGTGGCGTAAAGCGCATCGTTGGTCGCCAGCAGAGGCACATGCATCTGCGCCGCCAATGCAGCCAGATGCGCAACCTGCCGTTTGTCATCACCCCGATAGGCCATATCGGCCCCCAGCCAGACACGTCCGGGCGCGGCGGTGCGCAGCATGGCAAGCGTTCGACGAAGCCTGTCGAGCGCGTGCGTGACAGGCGCTTCGACCAGCCGCAATTTTGGCGGCGGCGCCACTTCGGCAGCGTCTTCCGCCGGTGCGTTTTTATCGGGTTTCGGCCGGGCGCCCGCCTCGCCTTCCTTCAGGAACATGCGCGTCGGCATTACGATCAGCAGCAGACCATCGAGATGGGCGAGCAGATCCTCCCGGCGCAGGATACAATCGCCTTTCACTGCGCGCCGGTTGCCGACCGTCAGCAGCGTCGTCAGTTGCCCCCAGCCGTGCCGGTTTTCCGGATAGGCGACGATGTCCGGCGTGCCATCGGTAAAGACGAGCCGCGCGCCGGTCGCCAGACGAAAATCGAGATCGGGCAGTTCCGCCTTGATCTGACGCAGCGCACTCCACGCTCTCACCACGCCCGCGACGCTGTTGCGATCGGCAATGCCAAGGCCTTTCAACCCTGCCATGATGGCCGCCTTCACCATGTCTGCGGGATGCGCCGCGCCGCGCAGGAAGCTATAATTGGTCGCGGCGACCATCTCGGCGAAATCAGTCATGCGAACAGACCGTGGAGATACCAGAGCGGTTTTTCCGCCTCGCGCCCGTAAATGCCATGGCGGAACAGCCAGAAGCGATGGCCGTGCCGGTCTTCAACCCGATAATAATCGCGGCTCAACCCCTGATTATCGGCCCGGCGCCACCAGAGCGCGCCAATCCGCTCGGGTCCTTCGGCGCGCGTCACTTCATAGAGGGTGCGCCGCCAGCGGAACTGACGCGGCGGACCATCGGGAATGCCGGCGACCACCTCGATCGACTGCGGCGGATCGAACAGGTGAACCGGCCGCAGCGGCGGCTCGCCGGGTTCGGGCACCGGCCATGCGCTCTCGGGACACCGCTCAATCGCGGGAAAAGCCAGCATGGCCTGTTCGGGGATATGGCTATCGCGCGGCGCGAAACGGCGGACCCGGTCAGGTCCAAGCCGAGTGGAGAGCCGATCGACCAGCCGGGCGACCTCATCCTGCGCCGTCACCTCGCTTTCCAGCGACAATTGGAGCGGTCCCAGCACCTCCAGCCAAGGCACCGAAAGCCGCACCAGATCGAAGCCGAAACCGGGATCGATCGGATCATGTAAGGTCGCGATCCGTTCGTTAAACAACCGCATCAGCAGCGGCACGTCGCGGGTTGGCAGGCCGGTCTCGATCCGTAAATCACGCATCAGCCCGTCGGTGCGGAACAATTGCGCTTCGAAACGGCGGCCACCGCGATGCACCGCCTGCATTTGCCGTGCAGCCGCCTCCGCCAGTTGCGCAAGCGCGGCCAGCATGGCGGGGATATGGCCGATCGGCTCGGCAAATCCCCTTTCGACCGCCAGTGCCGGTTCGGGCCGGCGCGGCGAGATGCGAATATCCCGCTCGCCCGTTACCCGGGCCAGCCGGTCGATTGCTGCCTCACCGAAGCGCGCGGCGAGCGGCGCGGATGGCCGTGCGGTCAGATCGCCGATGCGCTTGAGCCCGGCGCGGCGCAGCGCCACCATAACCTCCGGCGGCAATTCCAGCGCCTCGACCGGCATCACGGCAATATTCTCGCCATAACGCGCCTGCGCATGAGCGGCGTCGGGCGTATCGGCCAGCGCTGTCCGCACAGTCATGCCCAGCCGATGCAGCCGCCGGATCAGATCGGCGCGCAAGCCTGCCTCGCCGCCGAATAGATGCGCACAGCCGCTAATGTCGAGAACCAGCCCGTCAATCCCGTCCAGCGCCACCATCGGCGTATAGCGGGCGCAACCATCGGCGATCCGGCCGAGCCAGATGGCATCAGCGGCCCGATCCAGATCGAATATGGCAAGATCGGGTCGTTGCGCGCGCGCATCGGCCAACGTCATGCCCGGCACCAGGCCTGCTTGCAGCGCTGCTGGTGAAGCCGCGACGACCCGCATCGCCCCCTTCTGCTTTTCGACAAGGACGAAGGATGCGTCAGCCGGCGCGGCGTCTGGCCGGGTCCGCCGCAAACGATCCGCTGGCAGGAACGGGAACCACAGCGCCAGATAGCGGCGGTTCGCGGAAAATATACTGGTCACGGTCCCACTCCAGACGCTGGTGGAAAGCGGCAATGCCCCCGCGATGGCGGATCAGGGCGATCTCGATTGTGGCGACACCGGGGGCCTCCGCTTCCAGCGCCCGTGACGGAATCGCCCGTATCCGCCAGCGAGTCTGCGCGGCACTTGGTCCCGGATCGGCGTCGTTGCGCAGCATCAGCACAGTGACGCCGGTCTTCTCCGCCGCGATCGACAAACGGCGGCTGGCGGTAAGATCGAACGCGCGCGCCGCCCCCCATGGCTCGACCAGCACGGCGGCCAGTTGCTGGCAGCGCACCGCATCGCCCGCCGCGCGCAACAGCGTCACCTCATCGGGCGTGCGCACCTCGATAATTCGCGCGGGATCACACCCCAGCGCGATCAGTCCCGGCGCATATAGCCCGCCACCGCCTCGCACGCCGCTATCCTGCCGCAGCCACAAAAGCGGGCCGTCGCCCAGCCGCATCGCCAGCATCAGCGCAAAGCCGGTGACGCTGGGCTGGTCGCCCGGACCGGCGGCAAACAGTTCATGCAGTCGCCCGCGCGCAAGGCCGCCGCCCAGTCGTGTATCGAGCCGGGCATGGCCAAGCGCGAACAGGGCAGCCTCGCTCAATGACATCACGCCTTCGATTGCGCCGATGCGCGCTCGCAGAACCGCCAGCTTATTCGCCGAATCATGCATTTCGTTCCCTTTATGTTCTCATTTTTCCGTCGAGACAAGGGCGCTGATATATGTCCGTCATTGCATGATGCGATCTACGTGGGTGTCGCTCTGGATCGGCCCCGCACCCGCCCGGAAAGATATGGCCCGCTCAAGACTGCGAATATCCTCCCTATCCGGCCGATCATGCTGCACCTGGCGATATAAAGGACACAATGCGCCATGAAGTGACGATCTTCCGTTTGCGTCAAACGACACCGCTATCTCAGTCAAAGCTTCATCGCAGGCAAAGGGCTAGTCAGAGTGCCAGCCATGAAACGGGACGGGCACTGAATTTCAGTCGCCAGGCTCGTTCCAGGGCCTTTGGTCATGCTGATCTTGTCCGGCAGGCCGCTCGCTCAGTCCGCTGAGAGAGCCGGCCCGATGATCCACGACAAGGAGACATGACCGACAGCGCCAATTGGAGGGGAGTCTCTTAGATGAAACAATTCCGTCAGAATTTTACGCGCGGCCTGACGCGCGCCAGCCTCGCAGCCGGCACGATGCTGTCCGGTGCAATCATTCTCGCCATGCCCGCCAGCGCGCAGAATGCCGACGATGGCGACGTGCCCGAGATCGTCGTCACTGCGCAAATGCGCTCGCAGAATTTGCAGGACATTCCGCTTTCCATCACCGCCGTCAGCGGCGAGATGCTGGAAGCGCGCAGCCAGTCCAGCCTGAAGGACATCTCCGCGCAGACGCCCAACGTGCTGCTGCAGCAGAACCCCGCCGGCTACGGCAACTCGATGCGCGCCTATATCCGCGGCGTCGGTCAGGCCGATCAGAGCCCCTCGGTCGAGCCGGGCGTCGGCATCTACATCGATGATATCTATTTCGGTAGCGTCACGGGCTCCGCCTTCGACCTGATGGATCTCGACCGCGTCGAAATCCTGCGCGGCCCGCAAGGCACGCTGGCCGGCATGAACTCCGAAGGCGGCGCCATCAAGCTCTATGCCCGCAAGCCGGAAGGCGAAGGCGGCTATGTCGAGGCCACCATCGGCAATATGGGCCGGCTCGATTTCAAGGCGAGCGCCGACTTCACCGTCGTTCCCGATACTGTCTATGCGCGCGTCACTGGCGTGACCCGCAACAAGGACGGGCACGTCACCACATATAATTACGCCTGCCTCAACCCTACCGATCCCGACGTGATCTCCGGCGCCATTCCCGCTCTGACCCAGAATGCGAGCTGCAAATCCGGCGAGCTGGGCAATCAGCAAATGTATGCCGTGCGCGGTTCGCTGCGCATCGCGCCCACCGGCAGCCCGCTGGAAATCAACATCAGCGGCGATTATACCAAGGACACCTCCAACTCGCAGGCCTCGGTACTGCTCGCCAGCGGCGAATCCGCCTCCAAGGGTGCGGCATCCGGCACGGTCGACCGCTCGGTGCTCAGCCTGGACTGGCAGGGCGTGGCCTATGACGATCGCTTCGTCCCTTATGGCGAATTCCGCCGGCCAGACGCGGTCCTCAACGATCCCTATGCCAGCTATGCGAACTTCTATGATCCGGGCGTGACCTATCGCGCCGCAGATGCGGGCACCGGCGCCCCGACGACGCCGACCCCCGGCGAGCCGAACGGCCCCTATTTCGCATCGAACGCAGCGCAGGTGGAAGCCTGGGGCGTTGCCGGCACGATCGACTATGAACTGTCGCCCAGCCTCGCGATCAAGTCGATCACCGGCTACCGCAAGTTCGACACGACGAGCGGCATGGACAATGACGGTTCGCCCGTCGTTTTCATCCAGAGCACCGACTGGTATGAACATTCGCAGTTCAGCCAGGAACTGCGCCTGATGGGCAAGCTGGCCAACGATACGGTGCACTTCACGATCGGCGGTATCTATTACGATTCCTCGACCCGTGCCCTGTCGCGCATCCACACGCCCTTCTCCCGCTTCTCCACCGATCCGGGCAAGCCGACCTTCTCGTTCCTCAACGACGACACGGCAACCATGCGCGTGCTCGCCGGCTTCGCCAACGCGGCGTGGGACGTGACGGACGCGCTGACGCTCGAAGGCGGCATCCGCGTTTCCGACGAGAAGAAGGAATATACGTTCGGCCGCCTCAATCCCGACGGCATCGGCGATTATCTGCCGCTCTCCAACCCGGACAACCCGCTCTCGGGCTGGTCGGATACCTATAAGGCCACGATCACCGACTATCGCGCCGTCGCATCCTACAAGCTCAACCGCGATGCGATGGTTTATGCCCAGTTCGCAACGGGTCATAAGGCCGGCGGCATCTCGCCACGTCCCTACAGCTTCTGGCAGATTCGTCCCTTCGGCGCGGAAAAGCTGAACTCCTATGAAGTCGGCTTCAAGGCGGACATCATCGGTCGGGCGCTGCGGGTGAACGGCTCCGCCTTCTACATGGACTATAAGGACTATCAGGGCGCGGTGCAGGAGTGCGTCGGTGTGGATGGCAACGTGCTGCCCCCCGAGCAGGGTGGCCCTCCCGGCCTGTGCGGTCAGTATCTGAACGTCGCCGACGCGAAGGTGAAGGGCTTCGAGCTTGAAACCTTCATCGAGCCGGTCCGGGGCTTCAACATCGATGCCGCGATCAGCCTGGTGGACTTCAAGTTCGGCAAGCCCAACTTCAAGACCAACGATGTGCGCGAGGGCTCCAGCCGTCCCGGCATCGGCGACTGGAAGTGGAGCATCGGCGCTCAGTATCGCTTCGATGTGGGCGACGCCGGCACGCTGACTCCGCGCATCGACGTGGCCTACACGCCGGGCTATTGTGGCAACTTTGCCTGCGATCCCAGCTCGAAGGTGGACAGCTACACGATCGCCAATGCGCGCCTGACTTTCCGCACATATGATCGCGACTGGCAGATCGCTCTGGAAGCGACGAACCTGTTCAACAACCTCTATTATCTGAACAAGTTCGCGAACGGTTTCTACACCACGGGTCAGCCGGGCCGTCCGCGCGAAGTGGCCGTTTCGGTCCGCCGTAACTTCTGATCCACCCGGCATAGCCGGAAGAACAGCGAAGGGGCCGATGCCGGGCAAGGCATCGGCCCCTTTGTTCATGGCAGGCAGGGCAGCGGAGAGAGGCCTCTCGTTAAACGCCAGCATCTGCGGAGGCATGGGCGAACGGACACTGTCCCCGACAACCAGCGACCGTCAACCAGTGGAAATCATGGAATGACCTGTCGGCATGCGTTGCCAGACAGGATTTTGGAGGCCCGAGCCGGAATCGAACCGGCGTGCACGGATTTGCAGTCCGCTGCGTCACCACTCCGCCATCGGGCCTCTTCGCGTGATGAGAGCAGGCCCGCTAGCCGAAATTGCGCGGGGACGCAATCGGCTTTGGCAGCGATCCGCCCGAAAGCGCCCGCCATTGTTTCAGAACTGAAAAAGCTTTCACTGTGCACGGCAAAACGACTAGAGAGGTCGGCATCCGTCATTAGTGTATTGCCATAACAATACAGTTGTGTCATCCAGAGGCCCCATGAGCGAACAATATTTCAGCGCGATGCGCCGCGCGATGGTCGAAAGCCAGCTGCGCACCAATGATGTGAACGATCCGGCGATCATCGAGGCGATACTGGCCGAACCGCGCGAGCTTTATCTGCCCGAGGAGCGGCGCAGCGCCGCCTATATCGATCGGGCCGTTCCGCTCAACAAGGACCGCGCCCTCAATCCGCCGCTCGCCACCGCCCGCCTGCTCACCGAGGCCGCACCACGCGCCGGCGAGCGCGTGCTGCTGCTTGGCGCTGCAACCGGCTATTCGGCCGCCCTGCTTGCCCGCCTCGGCTGCGATGTGATCGCCGTGGAAGAGGATGTCGAGCTGGCTGCCCATGCCCGCACGCAACTGGCTGAGCGCACCGGCGTGCGCCTGGAAACCGGCCCGCTCGCAAAGGGCCATGCCGCCGGCGCACCTTATGATCTTCTCTTCATCGATGGCGCCGTCGAAACGCTGGATGATGCGCTGATCGATCAACTCCGTATCGATGGCCGCGCCGTCTTCGCGCGGATCGATGCGGGCGTCTTCCGCCTGTGCATCGGCACCCGCACGGCCGGCGGCTTTGGCGCCCGCGCCTTTGCCGATGTCGAAGCGGTATCGCTGCCCGGCTTCGCGCGCCCCAAGGCGTTCACCTTCTGACCCATAAGGCCGCAGACCCTATGCCCAGACGCCCGATCCCGCGCCTTGCGATCCTTGCGGCCCTGCTGGGCTCCACCTTCGTTCCGGCGCAGGCCGAAACCTTGCAGGAGGCGCTCGCTGCGGCCAACCGCAACAACCCCACGCTAACGGCGGTGCGTGCCGGCCAGCGCGCAACGGATGAGAATTACAATATCCAGAAGGCGTCCGGCCTGCCCGATCTCGGCGTGACCTCGACCTATACGGAATTTGCCCGCACCCGCCCGCTCAATCCGCTGCTGTCGCCACGCGATCTCAGCACCAGCCTGAGCCTGACCGTCCCGCTCTATTCCGGCGGCCGTGTGCGCAATGGCATGACCGGAGCGAAACGGCGGATCGAGGCCGGGCAGTTCGATGTGCGCTCGGCCGAACTGGCGATCTTCAGTCAGGTCGTCGCGGCTTATATGGATGTGATCCGGGGGCAATCGCTCGTCGCGCTCAGCCGCAACAATGTCGAAGTGCTGGAAGTCAATCTCAGGGCGACCAACAATCGCTTTCAGGTCGGCGATCTGACGCGCACCGATGTCGCCCAGTCTGAATCGCGCCTCTCGCTGGCGCGGGGCGACCTCAAGACGGCGGAAGCGACGCTGATCGAGGCGCGCGAGCGTTACGTCCAGCTGGTCGGCCATGCACCGGTGGACCTGCAGGCCCCGCCGCCCCTGCCGGGCCTGCCAGCCTCGCCGGATGATGCGGTCGAAATCGCGCTTGCCAACAATCCGGACCTTGCCGCAGCGCGCAAGCAACGCGAGGCGAGCGTCTATGATGTGCGTGTCGCCAGAGGCCAGCGCCTGCCCACCGTATCGGGCTTCGTCAGCGGTGTTTACGGCACTGATCTGGGCTCGGGCAGCCATGCCGCTGCCGCCGCTGGCGTAGCGGGCGATAATGACAGCGTCCAGCTTGGCGCCCGCCTCACCCTGCCGCTCTATCAGGGTGGTGGCCCGGCTGCGCAGGTGCGCCAGAGCCAGGCGCGCGAACAGCAGGCGATGGAGCAGGAAACCGCCGTCGAACGGGACGTGATCGCGCAGACCCGCTCGCTTTTCGCCAGCTGGCAGGCCAGCAATGAGGTGATCGCGTCGAGCCGCGTCGCCGTCGATGCCGCCGCGCTGTCACTGCAAGGGGTGCGGGCGGAAAATACCGTCGGCACCCGCACCATTCTCGACATTCTCAATGCGGAGCAGGAAGCGTTCAGCGCGCGGGTTCAACTCGTCACGGCAGAACGGAACGCCTATGTCGCGTCCTTCTCGCTGCTCGCGGCGATGAACCAGATTGACCCGGCCGATTTCGGCATTTCAGGCAGCGACATTTATGATCCTTCAGTCAATTTCGATCGGGTAAAAGGCAAATGGTCCGACTGGAGCGATGATCCCGCGCCACTGCCAATTTCATCGCGCACGGTTGACTCGCCGGCACAAAGCGCGACTATAAGCACCGATATCAAACCCTGACCTTCGAGGATCTGGATGAGGGCCATGTCGAACGAGCCATCCATGGAAGAGATCCTGTCGTCTATCAAAAGGATCATCGCCGAGGAGGACATCCCAGCGCAGGGTGCCCGTGCGCCCCGGCGCGCCGCACGCGCAGAAAAGGCCGAAACGGATGATTTTGCCGACGACGATCAGATACTGGAACTGACCGAGGCGCTGGGCAGCGACGCGGCCGATGTGGTGATGGCTACCCCGTCAAAGCCCGGCACTGCCGCCTCTGAAACGCGCGGTTCGAGCGCATCGGCAGTCAAAGCGGAAACACCCCGCCCGGCCAAAGCCACCCGTGGCCGCGCCGCACCCGCTGAGGTGGCCGCTCCAGCCGTTTCCGCCTCGGTTCCCGCTGACTCGCCGGACGCCGCCGCGTCATCTGCGCCGGCTGTCATGTCGGACCTCAGCGCCGATGCCGCGCGCGAATCGCTGGTCAATCTCTCCCGGCTGCTGGTCCGATCGGATGATGGTCAGTCCAACACGCTGGAAGGACTGGTTCGCGAGATGCTGCGCCCCGTGCTCAAGGAATGGCTGGACGCCCATCTGCCCGAGCTGGTCGAGACGATGGTGAAGCGCGAGATCGACCGTATCACCGGCCGAGTATGATGGCCGGTCCGTGCGCGGTCCGGCCATCCTGATGTCCGCCGCCCGAAGGAAAGCATCTGCCGTCCTTCAATCCTGGCGGTCCCGCCTCTTCCTTCCATAAGACAGACCGTGTTCCCGCCGGGCTGGCGTGCACGGCCAAGAGCCATTAAGGCGCGCCCATGACCGAGCTTGCCAAGACATTCGATCCCGCCGCCATCGAGGCCAAATGGTATCGCCATTGGGAAAGCGAAGGGGCATTCCGCCCCGCCCGCCCCGATGCGCAACCCTTCACCATCGTCAACCCGCCGCCCAATGTGACCGGGTCGCTCCACATCGGCCATGCGCTGGACAATACATTGCAGGATATCGTGATCCGCTACGAGCGGCTGCGCGGCAAGGATGCGCTGTGGGTGGTCGGCACCGATCATGCCGGCATCGCCACGCAAATGGTCGTCGAACGGCAGCTCAACGCGCAGCAGCAAAAGCGCACCGATTTCACCCGCGAGCAATTTGTCGAGAAGGTCTGGGAATGGAAAGCCGAAAGCGGCGGCACTATCACCGGCCAGTTGCGGCGGCTGGGCTGCTCCATGGACTGGAGCCGCGAGCAGTTCACCATGGACCCGCATTTCACCCGCGCGGTCGTCAAGGTGTTCGTCGATCTCTATAATGAGAAGCTGCTCTATCGCGACAAGCGACTGGTCAACTGGGACCCGGGTCTGAAGACCGCGATCAGCGATCTGGAAGTCGAGACGCGCGAGATAAAGGGCAAGTTCTGGCACTTCCGCTATCCGCTTGCGGACGGCGTGACGCTGGATGACGGGCGCGACCATATCGTCGTCGCCACTACCCGGCCCGAGACGATGCTGGCCGATATGGCCGTGGCGGTGAATGGCGCCGACCCGCGCTACCAGAGCGTCATCGGCAAATTTGTGGAACTGCCGATCACCGGCCGGCGCATCCCCATCGTGGCGGACGATCATGCCGACCCCGAGCTGGGATCGGGCGCGGTCAAGATCACGCCCGGCCATGATTTCAATGACTTTGAGGTCGGCAAGCGCGCGGGCATCGCGCCGGCGCAGATGCTCAACATGCTCGATGCCGAGGCGAAAGTCTGCCAGACCGCAGACGGGCTCATCCCGGCCGACTATCTCGGGCTCGACCGGTTTGCGGCGCGCGACAAGGTCGTCGCCGCGCTACATGCGCAGGGCCTGCTCGTCACCTTCACGGACAAGGACGGCAACGAGAAAGACGCCGAGGACCGCACCATCCAGACCCCCTATGGCGATCGCTCCGGCGTCGTCATCGAGCCATGGCTGACCGACCAATGGTATGTCGATGCCGCCACCCTCGCAGCCCCTGCCATGGACGCGGTGCGCTCCGGCGCGATCGAGATCGTACCCAAAAGCTGGGAAAAAACCTATTTCAACTGGATGGAGAATATCCAGCCATGGTGCGTCTCGCGCCAGCTATGGTGGGGGCATCGCATCCCGGCATGGTTTGACGAGGATGGCCATGTCTTCGTCGCCGAAACGCAGGAGGAAGCGCAGGCCCAGGCCGGCAACCGCACATTGCGGCGCGATGAGGATGTGCTCGATACATGGTTCTCCTCAGCGCTCTGGCCCTTCGCCACATTAGGCTGGCCTGAGCAGACCGATCTGCTGGCCAAACATTATCCCAATGATCTGCTGGTTTCCGGCTTCGACATTCTTTTCTTCTGGAATGCCCGCATGGCGATGCAAGGCATCCATTTCATGAAAGAGGTGCCGTGGAAGCGGCTCTATCTTCATGGGCTGGTGCGCGCGGCCGACGGGCAGAAAATGTCCAAGTCCAAGGGCAATGTCGTCGATCCGCTCGGCCTTATCGATCGTTATGGCGCCGACGCGCTGCGCTTCTTCATGGCCGCCATGGAGAGCCAGGGCCGCGACGTGAAGATGGATGAGAAGCGGGTCGAGGGCTATCGCAATTTCGCCACCAAGCTGTGGAACGCGGTGCGGTTCGCGCAGGCCAACGGCATTGGCGCGAGCGACAGCATTGCCGCCCCCGCCGCAACGCTCCCGGTGAATCAATGGATCATCGGCGAGGTCATCACCACGCTGGCGGAACTGGACAAAGCGATGGCTGAGCTGCGCTTTGATGCCGCCGCCAACGCCATCTACCATTTCGTCTGGGATCGCTTCTGCGACTGGTATCTGGAGCTGATCAAGCCTGTCTCGACCGCGGACGAGCGCGGCGCAGTCGATGACGAGACGAAGGCGGTCGCCGGCTGGGTGATCGATCAGATCCTCGTCATGCTTCATCCCTTCATGCCCTTCATCACCGAGGAATTGTGGCACGCGCAAGCGAGCCCGGCCGCCCCGCGCGCGCAGGATCTGATCGTCGCCGCATGGCCGGCTCCGCAGGCACGGATCGATACCGAGGCGAGTGCGCAGATCGACTGGCTGATCCGGCTGGTCGGCGAGGTGCGTGGCGCCCGCGCCGAACTGGGCGTGCCACCCGGTGCGCGGCTCCACGCCATCGTCAATGATGCCAGCGAGGAAACCCGCGCCCGTATCGCCCGGCTCTTGCCCGCACTGACCCGCCTTGCACGCATCGAAAGTTTTTCCTTCGATGCGGCGCCGGAGGGCGGCGCTGCGCAGATCGTGGTTGATGAAGCGACCGTCGTGTTGCCGCTCGAAGGCGTGATCGACATCGCCACCGAACGCGCTCGGTTGACAAAGTCCATGGAGGCCGCCCAGAAGGAGGCCAGGTCGCTCGAAGGGCGGCTTGCCAATCCGGCCTTTGTCGAAAAGGCGAAGCCGGAGGCGGTCGAAAAGGCCCGCTTCGACCATGCCGAAAAGCTGGCGGAGGCGCAGCGCCTTGAGGCCGCTCATGCCAGGCTGGGATAAGAGAAAAGACCGAGGATGAGCGAACAACGGCCCCCCGAGCGCGATGACTTCATGCCAGAGGCCGGGGCGGCCACGGACGCCATGATTGCGCCGCCAGCCCCCCGGCAGATGCGGGGCGGGCGCGACCTGACGACCGGGCCGATCTTCGCCACGCTGGTCGTCTTCACCCTGCCGACATTGTTCGCCAATATCCTTCAGTCGATGAACGGTTCGATCAACTCGATCTGGGTCGCGCATTTTCTGGGGGAAGCGGCGCTGGCTGCCACCGCTAACGCCAACATCATCATGTTCCTGATGTTCTCGGTCATTTTCGGCTTCGGCATGGCAGCAAGCGTCGTGGTCGGCCAGTCGTTCGGCCGGGGCGATATCACGACCGCGCGCCACGCGTTCGGCTCCGCACTCGGTTTCTGCCTGGTGCTCAGCCTGCTGATCGCGGTCGCGGGCTATTTATGGTCGGACCATATATTGGCGGCCCTTTCCACACCGCCGGAGGTCTTCAAGCTCGCCAAGGCCTATCTCCACTATACCTTCTTCGGCCTTCCCGCGATTTTGATGTTCGTGATGATGATGATGGGCCTGCGCGGCAGTGGCGATGCCATGACGCCGCTCTGGTTCATGATTCTGACCGTTTCGCTCGATGTGCTGCTCAATCCGGTGTTCATTCTCGGCCTCGGGCCAGCGCCGCGCATGGGGATTGCCGGCTCCGCTTTCGCCAGTGCCTGCTCGGCCTATTTCAGTCTCGCGGCCATGCTCGCCTATATCTACTGGCGCGACCTGCCGCTGCGCCTGCGCGGTCATGAACTGGGCTATCTGCTGCCCAATTGGGGTCTGCTCAAGGTCATTGCCGGGCGCGGCGTGCCGATGGGTCTTCAGATGGTCATCATGTCCCTTTCAACCCTTGTCATCATCGGTTTCGTCAACCGCGAGGGCACGGCGACCGTCGCCGCCTTTGCCGCCGCGCAGCAATTGTGGAATTATATCCAGATGCCCGCCATGGCCGTGGGCGGCGCGGTCAGCGCCATGGCAGCGCAGAATATCGGCGCCGGACGGTGGGATCGGGTGGAAAAGACCACCGGCATCGCGGCCCTCATCAACATCGTCATCACCGGCACGCTCATCCTGCTCATCGCGCTGTTCGACAAGCCGATCCTGTCATTGTTCCTTGAAGGCGGCGGCGAGGCGATCGCCATCGGCAGCCATATGGTGCACCTCATCAACTGGAGCTTCGTGCTGTTCGGCATCGCCATGGTGATGTTCGGCACCATGCGCGCCAACGGCATCGTGCTGGCGCCGCTGGTCATCCTCACCCTCTCGCTGTTCTTCGTGCGGATCGGCTTCTATCTTGCCTCCTATCCCATGCTGGGCGTGGACGGGCTGTGGCTGAGCTTTCCGGCCAGCACGATCGTCACGATGCTGCTCGGCTGGGCCTATTATCGCTGGGGCCGCTGGCGCGAAGTGA